>Ga0080013_1005189_pt1 | contig 12303 bp, 7 predicted proteins | sample ETNvirenome_6_85_FD_69236 | JGI IMG/M metagenome (GOLD analysis project Ga0080013, IMG submission 69236) | Marine viral communities from the Pacific Ocean - ETNP_6_85 (SPADES assembly) (version 2) | ecosystem: Environmental > Aquatic > Marine > Oceanic | place: Pacific Ocean | collected 2013-06-19 | reverse complement strand
ACGCACTAGTAACTTTTGTTAAAAGAAAGTTGGGTGATGATATTCTAAGCGTCGAGCTGACTAAGAAACAAATATGGGCGACGTTTGAAGAATCATTTTGTGAATACGGTGCTATAATAAATCAATATCAAGCCAAGTCCCAGCTAGCAAATCTATTAGGTGCTGCGACCGGTTCAATGTCAGGCAGTGAACAAAAATTTCCACGTGAAAATTTTGAGTTTATGTTACGACGAGCTGAACCCTACGCAATGGACGCGGGCTTAGGGGGATCATATAATACCCTCTCGGGATCTATAGAAATCACAGCAAACGTTCAAGATTACGATCTCTATACTGACCTAAAAGATGATGCTGGAAATACTCTATACAGCAATGCTCTAAATAATCCAAAAGGTAAAATGAAGATACTTGAAGTTTTCCATTTTGCCCCATCAAATGCATATAGATTTTTTGATACTACCAGCGCTACCAACTATTTGGCGAATGAGTTTGCATTTGAATCGTACACTCCGGAGTCTATTTTTTACGTCCTTCCGCTGTTTGAAGATATACTGCGCGGAGGTATGCTAGACATGTCTTCGAGGGTAAGAAGAAGCAATTATTCTTACAAGATATCGGGAACAAAAATAAGAATATTTCCTAAGCCAACAGGATCTCCAGTTAAGCCTAAAAATCTATGGGTCCGTGTAGGATTCTCTCCAGACCCAATGAATCCAGCATACGAAGATGACACAATATACGGTGTCAGTAACCTTTCCAATATTCCATATGGAAGGTTGACATACACAAATATTAACTCGATCGGACGTCAGTGGATAAGACAGTATGCTTTAGCACTAAGCAAAGAATTGCTAGGTCTTATTAGATCAAAATTTGCTACTGTTCCTATCCCTGGATCTGATCTTACTTTGAATGGTGATAATCTAATATCTCAAGCAAGAGAAGATATCGAAGCATTAAAAACCAAACTATCAGAAATGCTTGAAGAGCTAACTTACAGTGCGATGCTTGAAGATGAAGCAGCAGCTAGTGAAAATCTTCAAAGAATTCTTAAAAACATCCCTGTACCAGGCGGTACAGCAATAATCATGGGGTAATCTAAAGTATGTCTAGACTATTTATAACCCCAAGAGAAATAGACTTTATTTCTGATGTTACTAAAGAAGTAATTAAGGATGTCGTGGGTCAGAAGATCTATTATTACCGCGTAAGAGAAGATCTAACAGAAATTCACGATGTCTATGAAGAAGCAGAGAACAAAGTGATGGATCCTCCTGTAGAAATCGATGCATTGATTGAATGGGAGCCGGAAATCATAACTACAAATAGATTCGGTGGAGACGATGCATATTCAGTTAATGTATTCTTGCATGAAAGAGATCTACTAGATCGAAACATCAACCCCCAACAAGGTGACTTTTTTAGTTACGGTGATACATTTTTTGAAATAACTAGTGCTATTATTGAAAGTAATGCGTACGGACAGATAGAACATAGTGTGGGTCTTAAGATTGTAGGAAAGCAAGCAAGAAGAGGTTTGATTGATAGAATACCAAATGGACCCACAGATGAATCATACTCTGATCCAGGAGCCATTCAAGAGACATTTGTTCAATCAAGAGGATTTGCTGAGAATAGACTTGGTCCCACCGGTGATGTGAGATCACTCCAAGAAAAAGGTGTTGTTGAAAAGCCAATAACAGGCCCCGCTGAGGTCTCCCCTAGCGGAGGAAACGGAAAAGAAGACGAAATCGGAATGATTGATTCATCGTTTTATGGCGATAGCTAGGTGAGGTTTTAAATGTCCATAAGAGATAATAAGGGAAACCCTCCTGAAGATTTTACCATTCCTAGTTGCACCATCGAAGATGTGGATCGTGCTCTTTTTACCCTTTTTGACAAAGATTTACCCTTTGTGTTTAGACATAAGGAAGGAACTAAAAAAGCCCCGGTGATCTTCGCCACCGGTGAACGATTTGCTGTGCTAAGAAGAAAAGAGCCACTGAGAGATAAATCAGGTGCCATTGTCTTGCCGCTGGTATCCATAATGCGAACAGGAATTAACCAGACTCCAACAATGGGCGCCGGCACAAATCAAAATCAAGAAATAACAATAAAAAAGAGGTTGTCACCCGAAGATCCGTCTTATCAAAGATTGATAAATAAGGTAGGGCTGGATAACTCTGATAATCTAGTATCAGATGATGCAAGAACCCAATTCCCTTCTCTCTCCACAGGATCAGTCCCCGGAAGGATAGCAACCCGGAGATCAGAGACACCTACTTCATTCGATGTACGAAAAGGTGAAGTTTTATCTAATGAGCTGGGAAACAATATATTTGAAATTATTACAATGCCACCCCCAAAATACTTTACTGCAACTTATGAAGTAACATTTTGGACACAATATACAACCCAAATGAATGAAATGATTATGTCTATGATGTCTCTTTATCAATCATATTCTCAAAGAGCATTTAGAATAGAAACTAGTAAAGGGTATTGGTTTGTTGCGTATGTTGATGAAGAGTTGGCTCCAGGAAATAATTTCGATGATTTTACTGATGCAGAAAGGCTAGTGAGGTATTCGTTTAACGTAACAGTACCAGCTTATATTGTGGGCTCTCCGTTTAAAGGAGCAGAAAATAGATTGAGAAAATTTGTATCTGCGCCGCAGATATCGTTTGATTCTGACATTTTCACAGATAGTTATGTTGTGGATCCTCCTGCAAATATACCCACGGCGGATACTAAAAACTTAATTTTAGATGATATGAGAACAGTAGATCAAAATCTTCCAGGACAAGCTATGGCAAATGCCAAGGGTAAATTAGGTGGAAAGTCCACAGCAAACATTGGTGGGACAGTTTCAGATTCAGATACACGGGTGATTGAAGTTCTTCATGATCCTTTTACTGGACAGACTGTCAAGAAGAAGGTTTTGGTAAAAACTAGAATAAGAAGAAGCGGAGAAACCGTTTTGAGAGAAACCAATGGCTAATTTTAACTTTGAACTGGATACTTAAACAAGGGATAAATCGCTCTAGGAGATACAATGGCTGAGCAAACATTTCGTTCACCTGGTTTTTTCGAACAGGAAATAGACTTATCGGCACGTAAAGTTGCCCCTACAGGAACACCTGCAGGAGTCATCGGAACATCACAACGAGGACCGGCTTTCGTTCCTGTGACTGTGGGTTCCTTTGCTGATTTCGAAACAAAATTTGGTGGATTAGACACAAACAGATTCGGTCCCTACGCCGTTAGGGAATTTTTAAAGCACAGAACTGCCTTGACCTATATGAGGGTCCTGGGAGCCGGCGCCAATGAAACTGCTGCCGATATAGAAACAACACTAAATCAGGGTACTGTTAGGAACGCTGGGGTTGAGTTTAGAGGAACACTAAACGCTCGTAAACGACTCGAAGGAGCCGTTCAGCTAATAGTTGCTCAACACACGCCCTCTGCGGAAGAATCTGTAGGCTATCCAGTCTTTACAGATAACGATAGTTTCTTCTCAACTCGAGGGGTTGCATCAACTGTGAATCTGGTTCGTGCGGTTTTGATGACGCCATCTGGAACACAAATTCAGCTTTTAGATGCAAGTGATGTCAAAGGATACACAGTAGCCGGAATGAAGGATCAGGTACCCGTTACATCTATTAGCGGATCAGCTTTGACTTCTACAAAATACTTTAAGGTAATTGTAAGTTCTTCAGCCGGGCTATCATTTGCTAATGATGATAAGCAGCCGGGAATTCGTATAATTTCCGCGTCTTTAGACCCAGCCGATGGAAACTATATTGCTAAGGTTTTAAATACAGACCCACTAAAATTTCAAAAAGAACAACATTTACTTTATGCTGATTATGCTGTAGGCAATGACCTAGCACCGGTACTTTCAGGTTCAACTCCGTCTGTTGCATTAGTATCCGGATCAACCGACACAGTAACTGGAGGTTCATCTACCCAAGAATTTAGTCGTGCATTTGGTAGATTTGACACGCGTTATACAACTCCACGAACCACAACATTTATATCACAACCATATGGGTTTAAAGAGTTTGATCTTTTCCATGTTGAGACACTATCAGACGGCGTATATGCTAATGATAAATTTAAGGTTTCAATTGCAAATGTTCGAGCTTCGACTGATCCCAACTATAAATACGGGACATTTGAAGTCCAAGTAAGAAACTTTACAGATAACGACACTAATACAGAAATTCTAGAAAGATATCCGGATTGTACTCTGGATCCTAGGTCCGATCGATATGTCGCAAGACAAATCGGTGATAAGAAAGTACAGTACAACTTTGATCAAGAGGATCCGAACGAACGTCGTCTAGTCATTAGCGGAAAATATCCAAACGTTTCACAAAGAATCAGGGTCCAGATGAACTCTGAAGTGGAAGGAAAAGATATTCCAGCGAATGCTCTTCCATTTGGGTTTAGAGGACTTCCAACACTCAAGACAAATGATACACTAACAGATTCAGTAACAACTTCTTTGAAGCACCCTAACGGTACTACACTTGGCGGAGGAAATCCAAGAAGATTAGCCTGTAGCGCTCAAGTCGGCGCTGTTATACCGAATGCTTGGACATCGGCAACCGGATCAATTCTTCCTCCACTACCTTTCCGATTCAAGATAACACGTGGGGCTGTAAGTTCCACATTATCTCCTGAATGGGTTGGTGAAACCGGTACAAACGAAAGAGTTGATGGACGTTTCTACTGGGGTGTTAAACCTACTAGAACCCCACGTACTTCATCTTTATCTAATGCTATTCTCAATACAAATGTGAGTACTGTTGCTAACCCTCTGGTTGCAGCATATACACAGTTTGCAGGAATTGAGAAGTTAGGTCTATTAGTTACGGGTTCTGGTAAAGACGAGTTTAACAATAATAAATTTACTCTTGCTCGAGTGGCATTCTATAATGCAGACGCAGGAACAGGACTTTCCGGAGTATTCTCAGCCTTTACTGGAAGTTCAGGCGAGCATATCAAGGAAGCATCTTACATTAGAAATGGTGACCCTGATAAGACGACCTATACCATTAGTGATGGTCAAAGAAGTGATCGATATACGTTAGCATCTTTGATCCAGACAAGCTCTGTCTTGTTCAATAGATTTACGGAGTACGCTAAGTTTACCAACGTCTTTTACGGCGGTTGGGATGGTGTAAACATCACAGACGAGAATGCTTACTTCTTCAAGGATAAGGCAATCTCATCAGATACAGGTGGCGGTGCCATCGACGGCACACCTGACTTGGGTATCAAACCCAGCGCCGGCGGAATTAACCCCTTTGGTAAGGGACGCCTCAATAACGGTGTCGCTTCAGTACGAAGAGCGGTTGATATCATGACTGACCCGCTCTCAGTCAATATTAATATCTTGGCAGTTCCAGGAATTCGTGATACGTTTGTAACAGATCACGCGCTATCCAAGACTAAGAAGTACTCACAGGCAATTTACTTGATGGATCTCATCAAGCTAGATGAGGATGGAGCCCGACTTTACGATGACTCCAAAAATAGAGTTGATGTTAGAGAAACCGCAGAGAACTTTGAATCTCGTGCAGTTGACAACAATTACGGAGCAACATTCTTCCCAGATGTGTTTATCAACGATGAACAAAATAATCAAGTTGTTAAAGTTCCAGCATCTTGTGCTGCGCTAGCTACACTTGGGTTTAATGACAAGGTCGCGTTCCCTTGGTTCGCACCTGCTGGATTTAATCGAGGTGCTCTGGACTTTGTGACTAACGTTGAAACTAGACTTTCTTCGGGAGATAGAGACACTCTCTATGATGCTCGAATTAATCCGATCGCTGTCTTTCCTAAGGCAGGCTTTGTAATCTTTGGTCAAAAGACTCTACAGATGAAGAAGTCTGCTCTAGACAGAGTTAATGTTCGTCGAATGTTACTAGAAGTGAAGCGACAGATCGTCCGGGTTGCCAACAAGATTCTATTTGAGCCTAATAATGCACAAACTCGAGCTAGATTTGTTTCCCAAGTTACACCACTCTTGGCACTAATCCAAGCCCAAGCAGGAATCGAACAATTCAAGGTAGTCTGCGATGATACTAATAATTCAGTTCGGGATGTTGAGGAAAACAAACTCAACGGACGTATTGTTGTGGTTCCGACGAGAGCAATTGAATTCATTGCTGTCGACTTTATTATCACAAACAGTGGTGTGAGCTTTGAATAAATGATAAGTAGTAATAGAGGAAAAATCCAGGAGATGACTCAATGGCAGAGCTAACTTTTAAAAGCCCAGGTGTAAGTACCCGGGAAATAGACTTAAGCGGACCAACTGCTATCTCACCACGGGGTATACCCGCAGGTATCGTTGGAACCGCAGTGAGGGGGCCCGCTTTTGTCCCAATCACCTTTGCAACCTTTCAAGACTTTGTCTCAGCGTTTGGTAATACAGACGGTGAGAAGTTTGGTCCCTTAGCTGTTCATGCTTGGATGCGTAACGCTATGGCAGGAACATATGTTCGTGTGTTGGGGATTGGAGACGGAAAAGCAAGAACCACTTCAGGCGATGATCAAGGAAAAGTAACAAATTCAGGATTTGTCGTAGGTAAAGAATTACCGCAGGCAAACGGACGCGTAGGTGCAAATACCTTTGCAAATGAAGGTGCTGCTACAAATCAAGGTGTCCTAGGAAAAACTTATGTGCTAGGATGTTTTATGTCGGGTGCTACTGGACAAGTTGAAGGTTCAGTTTTTGATGATGCAGGCTTTCAGCCTAACACAACTTATCCGATTATCCGCGGCGTATTGATGACACCTTCTGGTGTAGCTTTAGGTCTTAGTTCTTCCTACTCGCAAGTTGTAAATAATGCAGCAGCAACGGTGGCACATGAAAATTATGGTGCTGCCCTTAATGGTGGTTCTTCATTTGGAGATGTCCATGTAGAAAATAGCAAGCAAGAATTTACTATGATCTTAAATGGTCATATAACTAGTGATTCTTACGGAAATATTCTAACAGCATCTTTTGATCCAAAATCGCCGTCATACATTGCTAATGTCTTCAATACAGACCCAACTAAAATAGAAGATGCAGGTCACTACCTGTACGCTCACTGGGATATCGATCCAGCTTTGGCAACTCTTACGAGTTCATTAGACATGGGTGGACTAGGGAAGAGGCAATGGGTCCGGAATCAAACACATTCCATTCGACCAACACTGGCATTTTGCTTGACTTCGTCCGCTGGACGAAATAAAGGTGTCGCATCAAACGCAACTGCAATCGGAACTCCTAACTGGGAGAATTGGGAAGACAGATTTAACGCTTCATTTTCTCCCAACGTAATTTCTCAGAAGTTTGGCGGAAAAAACCTTAACCTTTTCAAACTACATGCTCGTGATGACGGTGCAGTTGCCTCTAACTCATTTAAGATTACTATTGAGAATGTAAAGGCATCAACTAATGTTAACAACAAGTATGGAACATTTGACCTTCTTGTTAGACGATTTAATGATAGTGATGTAGATAAGGTTGTGTTGGAGAAGCATGTGGGACTAGATCTCAATCCCTCTTCTGAAAGATATATCGCACGAATAATTGGAGACACCAATACATTCTTTGATTTTGATAAAAAGGCCGGAGGCCAAAAACTTGTAATCGAAGGAAAGTATCCAAACGCTTCTCAATTCATAAGAGTGCAGACAGCACAAGATCTAGACCTAGGAAGAATTGATGCTTCAGCTCTTCCTGTAGGCTATAGAGGAATCCATCACTTAGTCACATCCGGATCAACAACTGTTGGCCAGTCTATACTGGGTGGTTCTGGATCCAATCTTTCTGAGGTTAGTGGATCTACTCTTAGAAAAGTTATGCAGCTTCCAGTTCCTATGCGCCAAGATCTAGCGACAGGATTGGCTCCAACTAAAACTGTAGAATCAGATTTGACATGGGGCTATCAATGGGAAAACAAAGACGATCTAGACGAGCCCAATAAGAATCAAGCCCTAAATCATGGAATGTACAGTTTTGTCAGGTGGTTCCCTAACTTCCATACAAATCAACAGAATCCATGGATTGGTGATAACGAGGGTGTTGTCGACCTCTCCGGAAGTGTGAGAGATTGTGACAGATTTAATAATAACATCTTTACTCTGGAAAGAGTTGAGGTAATCACAGGATCCAACAACAAGCCAAATTCAGAGCAGTGGGTTGCAGCCAAGTATCGACGAGATGGAACAGCTCGAGGAACTTTGACTGATGCAGATGGAACCGTAGGTATTGGATCTCGATTCTTAAATCCATCGTTGGATTTTGATCATTTGCCAACTAGGAAATATCTCAAGTATACATTCCCTCTGGTTGGAGGATACGATGGTGTAAATGTTTTCAATGAAGACAAGGCAAAGTTCCTTGATGCAGCTGTTAGAAGAGAAATGGATGATGCTTCAGCCCAAGGTGGCGTCTCAGGTCCAACAGTTGCTGCCCTTCGCAAAGCTGTTGACGTAATGGAGACGAAGTCAGACGTAGATATTCAGATTCTATCCATTCCAGGAATTAGACATGAATCTGTGACAGACTACGCGATAGAGTCAACAGAGAGAAGATTTGATGCACTTTACATTTTGGATATTGAAGAAAAAGATGAGTTTAACTCATGGATAACATCTTCTCTAGGTGCGAATATTAATGTATCAAATACAGTCTCAGCATTTCAGAACAGAGCATTGAATTCATCGTTTGGTGCGGCATATTTCCCTGATGTTGTAATGACTGATCCTGCGTTAGGAACGAACGTACAATGTCCACCAACAGTTGCAGTAATGGGAGCTCTCTCTCTAAACGATGCACTCGCACATCCATGGTTTGCACCGGCTGGTTTCACTCGAGGCGCTTTGGCGAACGTCATAGAATCTCAGGTGAAATTCAATCGTCCCAATCTGGATGAGCTCTACACTGTTGACATTAATCCGATTACATCATTTCCACACACACCAGGTGTGGTTGTCTTTGGACAAAAGACACTCCTTGCTGCACAAAGTGCACTTGATCGTGTGAATGTAAGAAGACTCTTGATTGATGTTAGAAGAAAGGTCAAGAGAGTTGCTAATACGCTTCTTTTCGAGCCCAACAGAGCAGAAACCCTTGCCAAATTTAGTGCAGCGGTAACTCCTTTGTTAACAACAATCCAGCAGCAGCAAGGATTAGATAGATTTAAAGTGGTTATTGATACTACAACTACAACACAAGCCGACGTTGAAAATAATACAGTTAGAGGCAAGATATTCTTGCAGCCAACTCGTTCGGTGGAGTTTATCAGTCTAGACTTCGTCGTAACAAATGCCGGCGCAGATTTATAAGAACTAGACGAACGTCATATTTAATAAGGACCCCTAAGGAGATAACAGAAAATGGCAGAGACACTTCCAGTCACAGATATGCTACCCAATAAGTTTGAGCCAAAGCGAAAGTTTAGATGGGTATTTGCGGTCGAGGGACTCGACGCTTTTTTAATGAAGACAGCAGCGCGTCCCAATGTTACGATTGAAGAAACTGAGCTTTCTTACATCAACTCAACACGTTACCTTGCTGGTAAATCAAAGTTTGAGGCGATTACTGTAACACTTCATGATCCTATTGCCCCTTCCGGAGCACAACAGGTAATGGAGTGGGTAAGAACTCATTTCGAATCAGTTTCAGGCCGCGCAGGATATGCAGACTTCTACAAGAGAGATTGCCAACTCAAGCTCCTTGATCCAGTCGGTACCGTAGTAGAACTTTGGGATATCAAAGGTGCATTCTTAACTAATGCAACGTTTGGTGACCTGGACTACGGCGGATCTGATCCTGCAGAAATTTCGCTGACCATCCGATTTGATAATTGCGTACTTCAGTACTAAAATAAATTAACTTATTAGACGGTCCAACCTTTCGAACACCTTCTAGTGGCGATTCACTAGAAGGTGTTTTTGTATGCGAAGAACGATTAATTTTATCAACTTGTTAGTATTGAGCTTTAATCCTATTTACAAGTCGCGGTGAATTACTAATTTTAATTCATTAGATTGAGAGGTGTGCTAGTGAGCAACGATACAAGAGAAAGTAATGAGGTTTTCACGCCTGAGGCTGCCCGGCGATCCGGATTCCAGACTCGAAATGTGATGGCAGATGATTTTGGTTTTGAAGTACCGGTTGAGGCAGTTCCTCTCCCGTCAAGCGGAAGAATCTACCCAGTGGAGAGTCCACTCTATAATCAGGAAACTTTAGAGATCCGTGCTATGACAGCTAAAGAGGAGGATATTTTAACTTCTCGTGCCCTTATTAAAAAGGGAACAGTCATTACACATCTTATCAAGTCTTGCCTAATCAATAAAGCAATTGATGTTGATGAGATGACTGTGGGCGATAGAAACGCAGTCATGACTGCATTAAGAGTCACAGGATACGGATCCGAATATAATGCAGAGATTGATTGTCCCTCATGCGGAGAAAGATCTAAGCAGGACTTCCTTTTGACAGATCTTCCCATCAAACGTCTTGAAACAGAGCCAGTTGCAGAGGGTGCAAATTTATTTGAATTTGAGCTGCCTGTAACCAAAAAGAAGGTACACTTTAAATTCCTTACAGGTGCCGACGAAACTCAGTTGACTGTTATGATGGAACGTAGTAAGAAGCAAGGAGCGCAAGCTGACAGCCTTATTACAACCCGACTACAACATCAGCTCGTAGCTATCGATGGAATTAAGGACAGAACAAAAGTCAATATGTTTATTAGGAACATGCCGGCAAGAGATTCCCTGGCCCTAAGAAAGCATATCGATGCAACTGAACCCGGCCTAGATATGAAGACATGGATGGACTGCCCACACTGCATGGAGTCCTCGGAGGTACGCCTTCCCATGGGGGCCTCGTTTTTTTGGCCTGACGCCTAGTGATAAGGAGATATTTCTCCAACACATCTTTTTGTTAATGTATTACGGAGGTTTTACCTACCGTGGTGCCTATACATTGCCTGTGTGGCAAAGATTATGGTTCATAAAAAGAATACAAAAAGAAATCAAGGATTCGGGTAAAGAAGGCGAACAGCAAAGTAGAGGCTACCAGCACCCAGAAGCTCGAGCAATGATGGGACGTGCCCGATCACAAGTCCCCTCCAGGTTGAGAAGATTTACATAATGCATTCTGTAGCTCTCTAGCGTCCCGTAATAATTACTTAGGAGTAAGAACGCTTTAGGATACATGAATGGCAAAAGACGATCTAGGTAATCAGCTTTCAGTTCAGCAGCAAATAAACAAAGTTCTGCAGCAAAGAACTGCGCTTCAAGCCCAGCAAACAAAAGTTTTAGGCGCGCAGGTTAAGATAGCCGCCGAGCTTTGCAAAGCCCTAGACTGTAAAGGCCTAGACGGCATGAATGATCGTCTTCGAGAGATAAATGATTCTCTTAACACAGTTGCTGAGACAGCTGAAGAAGCCGCTGGTGAAGTAGATAGATTAGGAGAGGCCGCTGAAGGAGCTGCTGAAGGATCCAGCAACCTCACTTCTAATATGATGAAGCTCGGAGGGGGAATAGGTCTCCTAAAAGGTGTATCAGCCGGCTTTGCGGGTATTTGGTCAACTCTAAAGGGGTTGGGCAAAGGAATCATGACTGTGATAGGCTCAGTATTTAAGCTGGGTAAAACTATTCTCACAGTCCCACTTAAAATATGGCAAGGTCTTATTGGCATGGCCCAGGGCGGCGGCGGCGGTCCTAACCCAATTAAAGTAGCCTTAGAAGAAGTTCGAAAAGAGATGGGTGCCCTTAACAAAAACGAGGGTGCTGGATTTAAGTCTTCTCTAAAGGCCATGCGCAAAGAATCAAAAAATCTTGCAGGGACAGCCCTTTCTGTATCCAAGGTATTTGGCCGAGGCCCGGGCGGATTTGCCGAGATGCTGAAGTATAATCTAGAGACTGCTAAAGCACTAGGTTCCGCAATGTCAGCACTTAGCAGTGAATTTTCTGGAAAAAGTGCAGTTGCTCTGGCCATGTATCGAAAAGGATTAGGGCTCACAGGCGAAGAGATGGCCGAAGTCGGTCGTATGGCATTAATGAATGGCAAGTCTATGAAAGAACAATCTAGAGAGATTGCTAGCTATGCTATTCAAATGGGCAAAGACTTCGGCATCAATTCCAAGCTTATCTCTAAAGATATGGGCAAAATGATGGCTGACTTCGATAACTTTGGCGGTTTAGGTGCCAAGGTGATGAGCCAGCTTTCAGTATATACCCGTAAGCTGGGCATCGAAATAAAAGCGCTTACAGGGTTAGTTG
>Ga0080013_1005188_pt1 | contig 12305 bp, 14 predicted proteins | sample ETNvirenome_6_85_FD_69236 | JGI IMG/M metagenome (GOLD analysis project Ga0080013, IMG submission 69236) | Marine viral communities from the Pacific Ocean - ETNP_6_85 (SPADES assembly) (version 2) | ecosystem: Environmental > Aquatic > Marine > Oceanic | place: Pacific Ocean | collected 2013-06-19 | reverse complement strand
AGTTGGAACTTGTGTAGCCTCAAAAACTTTATCTTCAAAATCTGTAGTTTGAAAACTAGATCCTGTAAGTGTAGTTACACTACTAAAAGTTAAAAGATCTCCTTCCAACATACCGTGTGGAGAAGGAAATGTTACTGTAACAGTTGGCTGTCCACTAGTTGTTGAAAAGTTACAGCTAGCGATTGAAGTTCTTAATGGTGTAATGTCATAGTAAGAGCCAGCATAATATATATAAAGAACTTTACTTGTTCCAATAGCAGAATACTTTACTCCAGCGTTATTATCAAAGTGATGAATTGCTCTAGCTGGGCCCGTTAACTTATCAGCCCCTAATTGGTCCCATCCACCTATTTTCTCGGGTGTACCATATCTAAACCTGACATTATCTCCCCCAAACCATTGCCCTTCGGCTCCAGTCTCTGTGACTTGTTTGTTGAATCCAGGTAAAAAACCTAATTTTTGTAGCATATAACTCCATATTATGAATTCCTTAAAACTGCTTATGCAGTAAATTTGGAACCCCTAACATCGGCCTTTTGTCGAACCTATTTTTTTCAGCAAAAGGACCATTTACATGGTTATAATGAAGAAAGACTTGTCCGCAAACATTTCCTTCAAACGGTTCTCTCCAATGCTCTAATTGACATCCACTATATACCAGCATATCGCCAACATCAAGCAGGACTTTAGTTCCTTTAGGAGCATTAGATTTTATGAGATGGGTGTCATCATCAAGGACCGAAGGAGACCCCGTTCCATCAATAAATATTGGCCATTTATCACCACCTAAATGAATAGTGGTAGATACTTCACAGCTTGGTCTATCTGTATGACGGTGAAGGATATCTTCTTTTTTATATAATCTTGCATATGAATAAGTAGGAAGCAATTCTAATCCTGTTTCCTGTTGCATTTTTGGAAGTACCATTAATAAAAGTGTTTCCATAACCATATCCGCATAACAAGAAAAAGTATTAGGAACCTGTTTATCCTTCCATGATCCCATAAAAGCATTTTCATGAATAATTTTATTTTTATATGCCCAATCCACAGCATCTCTTTTTAAAAGAAAATAATTATATATAAAATTAGCTAGTTCTTTGGATACACCATTTTTTATTATTTGATAGCCGTCTTCTTTATACTTCATAATAATTCTTCCTTAAAAAATCATACATAATAGGGAGACCTTCTACAGCTTTTTTCCAATTATTTTTTCGTTTATCTAAATGATCCGCCGCTGCTTTCCAGTGGGCTCGATGAATGTCTAGGTCTGGTACTACATTTGCTTTAATTAAAGAAGGAATATCTGTGGGTGCCCAATGCATACCTGCTGAAATACAATTGATGCCGGCGTCTTCAGGGAATCTATAATCAAGTCCTCTTTGATAGACAACTCGACTGAATCCTGCGTATGAGTCTGGGACTAAATTTATTAGATCCTCTGACCATTGTTTATTAAAATTAGCTCTCCAATATGGGGTATCTTGTCTGTGAGACAAGGCATAGTGCATGGCTACAAATTCCATAAAACTATAATGAGCATTTTTACATACTGCTGTAAAGGCATCTTTATCCCATTGTGAAACTGTTTTTCTTTGTAAGGTTCTAACTAATTGAAAAACAAATTCATGTACAGAAAATAAACCATTACTCTCTAAGGGTTCAATAAAGCCTGCTGCTAGTCCAAGAGCACAAACATTTTTTACCCACAATCGTTTGTGAAGTCCGGTTCTAAATTTAATCTTTTTAAATTCTAATTCTTTTGTTCCTAAGTATTTTTGAAATTCTTTTAATGCATCTTCATCACTTACATATTTATCTGAATATACATATCCAGTACCCATCCTACTCCATAAAGGAATATTCCAAACCCATCCATTTTCAATAGCAGTACAATTAGTATAACCTACTAATTGTTTTCTTTTATTAGTATAAGGAAGTTTAGTAGCCCATGCACTGTTATTAGGAAGAATAGAAGCCATATCAATAAAAGGTTCTTTAAGGGTTTTCTCTAATAGTAAAGATTTGAACCCTGTGCAATCGATAAATAAATCAGCTTTATGTTTTTTATTTAAACTTTTAATTCCATTTTTATCTTGTTCAATTGTTTTAATGTCTTCTTTAATATGTTTTAAACCTGCAGGGATACAAACATGGTCTTTAAGCCATAAACCAAATTTAGTAGCATCAAATTGAAAAGCCGTATGTTTATGAAACTTAAAAGGAATAATATTAGATTGATTAAAAAAACATTTATTTTCATTAACCAGAGCCATTTGAGGATAATGACAAGTAGCATAATCAGAATAAGGTGTCTCAGGATATAAAAATTTTTTAAACCACCAATCATTTAGGTCGGAATGATTGCCTTCTAAATAAGGATCTCCAAAAGGATAATGAAAAGCCTCCCCTTTTTGATAGAAGTCGGTAAACTTAATACTGAGTTTATAAGTAGCATCACATGCTTTCATGAAGTCTTTATCTTCAATACCTATTAATGCTTGCCATCCTCTGATATGACCAAGTGTACTTTCTCCTACTCCTACGGTAGGAATATTGGGACTCTCTATTAAAGAAATTTTTTTATCAGGAAAACATTTAACTAAGGTCGAAGCAGTCATCCATCCTGCTGTTCCTCCTCCTACAATTGTTATATTTTTTATTGCCATGGGTTTCCTAAATACCACATAGGCATACTATATCTAGTTCCTTGAGTCACTGGTCTAACACGGTGTTTTACAAAAGAGGGGAAAACAACTAAAGAACCTTTTTTATTTATTTCAGTTGCAATTTTTTTTCCTGCTCCTCCTCCGTTAGTAAAATCAAATTCAAGTTCGCCTCCTTTAAAATCTTTAGGGTCCGATAGTAAAAGAACAGAACTTATCTTTCTTATTTTTCCTCTATAGTTAGGAAATGAATCATCTGAATAAGGTTCTTTCCAACTATCCATATGCCAATCATAATGCATATTTTTTTTGTAGACTGTAAATTGAGCGTCTTCAGTCCAATCAAATTGAAAGTTCCAGCCAGCGTTTTTATTTGCTATCTTAACATAAGGTAAAATAGTGTCAAAGATAAAAGATTTAGTAATCCAACAAACCTGGGAATCTCTTGTTTTTTTTAATTCTTCTTTTTCTATGGCAGTTAAAGGTTGTTTTTTTAAATCTCTAAGTACACCTGACTTTCTACTTTGTGCTCCAGTAATAGCTATTTGTTTTTTAGCGGTCAGTCCTATTTTTAAAATTTTATTTAAAAATTTTTTAGAAAAAATATCAGTAAAATACCAATAATGATAATTAAGATTCATAGCGCTTTAGTTTTTGTTCGGTTTCAATAAGACGCGCCTGTAGTTCTTTATTAAGTTTATTAGCTGTAGCATGTTTTTTCCAAGCAAGATCCAGTTCTGCTCTTAAATGTTCATAAGGTTGATTATCTATTTTGCTGACTAATCCTTCTTTTAATTTAGGATATAGCACACTTGTTAAAGGATGCTGTAAAAGATTATAATAAGCTTTAGGAAGACAAGATGCACAATTACATACATAATGAAGTTGACATTCTAAATAAGGCTTAGGACCTTTAAAAGAATCTCTCCACGTAGTTAAAGTATTACCATCAAATATAAATGCTTCATTTTGATTTAAAGTATCCACCATAGTTTCTTCACTATCGGGACGCCCAAAATGAGTAGGCCATTTACTTTCATCAAAAAGATTTATAAGTACTGTGACATCATGTTTGATAGGGGAATTATGTTTTTTTACAGATGTACCTGGACGATAAATTTTAATAGAAGAATAATTAGGTAGTAATGTTCGATCATAAAATTCTGCTATACGAGGCTGTTTCTTTAACATTAAAAACTCAGTAAAAATAGTTCGGTCCCAACTTAAAGAATCATTACTTTCAAATTTTTTTAAAGGAGTATGAGATAATAACTTATCAGCATAGTGATATAAATGATTCCCTTCTTCAGCTGTTAAAAAATGTAAAATTCTTTTAATCATAATTATGTTTTATTACTCGTTCATATTCATTATTTCTTACTTCTAAATTTCCTGAAACAGAAATTCTAGTACATTTACTTCTAAAAGGGTATACCATATGACGCAGGTAAGCTGGAAACATAAACATAGTCGCTTCTTCTGGCACAAAATAGTGTTCTCCTATTCCCATATTCATTTGAGGGTCTCCATAAAAAAAAGAAATACCTCCAGGAGAAGGATGGTTAGTTCGTTCTGCCACTTCTTTTATTTCTTTTTTTAAAATTTTAGGAATAGAACAATAAATAACAAAAGAAAAATCTCCAGAATGCTTATGATATGGATTATGGTCTTGAGCCTTTTGATAATTAATCCAAACACTTAATGGATTCCATTTTATTCCTGGTGTACAATTCCATTCTTTTTGGAAAGCTTTAAAATATCCATCAATATAAATTCGTAATTTATCCCATACACGTTTATGACTTTGTTTTGAATAAAGCATTTGTTGAGATAAGTCTCCAGCTAATTTTTTATCAAAATTTTCTTTTAAAGGTTTAGCTTCTTTTAATAAAAATTTAATAAGTTCTGGGTCTACTTGAGTTTGCCATAAAAAAGGACCCCAATAATAAAAGTTATAGGGAACTTTCGTTGGAGAAGCTTTATCAATGATTGTTTTTGATTTCATTTAAGTAGATCCTTTCATATTAACCCAATTAAAATACACGATTTTAATTTTAAATGCAACTAATATTAGCTTCTAGTTATTGATTTTAATCAATCTAAAAAAATTTGATATGAATCAATTTTTTCTGTGTAAAAAGAGTTGACCTTATTATATTTTTAAGTATATTGACTTCAGTATATGAAAGAATTATTTACCATTCCTATGTGGCAGTTTGATCTCACTCTAAACAAAGAGTGGCCTCAAAAGAAAAAACTTCTTCAGAACTTAAATAAAAAACACCCCTATAAAAAATCTTCTTATTTTGACACTAATCGAGATGATACTGGGCATGAGTTTATTTCTGCACTATCCAAAATATTGGAGAAACCCCTAGAAGAACTTTCACAAGAATTAAAGATGGATCTTGTTATTACAAAAGGATGGTCTGCTCGTTTTAAAAAAGGAGATTTTATTATTATCCATAAACATGCAAGTGTAGGATTAAGTGGAACTATTTATTTAAACTATGACGAATCAATTGGTCATTCACGTACAGTTTTTAAACAACCTTTTCCTAGTTATTGGAATGATTATACTTTATGTAAAAATCCAGTAATAAAGGAAGGTGCTTTAGTAATTGTTCCTAGTCATTTAGAACATTTTACTTTACCAAATCGTAGTAAAGTTCCTAAAGAAATAATTGGTTTTGATATGATGGTTAACAAACCTGTATAATGAAAAACTTTTTATATAAAGGAGATATTCATATTCATCCTAACTTCCTTAGTGATGATATTTATAAGGATGTATTGAAAAAATTAAATAAACTAAAATGGAACGAAACCTATCAACCCAATGGTGGAGTCTTCACCAAAAACAATAGTAGTTCATATGGCAATCGTTATCAAGCTTGTCCAACATACGAATATCTTTTTAAATATCATCAAAACTATATTCAGGAAAAATTTGAAAAATTGTTAGGTGAAAAAATAATAGAATATAAATGTATAGCTAGAAAAATTATTACAGAGGAATTAAAAAAATCACAATGTAAAGGCCGCTATGGTTTTATTCATAGAGATATTGAAGACAAATATTTAAATGCGCCCGTATTTGCTTCTGTTATGTATTTTGATCAATCTTTTGATGGAGGTACAGTTTTTTTTGAAAACCGTTGGGAACAAACTCCGGACATAAATATAAGTGCATATCCTAATAGATTAATTTTATATTATGGGGGTAGATGGCATGCTCCAGCATTTGATCACACCTATAAAGAAAGAAAAACTTTATCTTTCTTTTTAAGACTTGCCAATTAATTGATTAAACCCAAGATAAAGTATTAGGATCCCAATTAGGTGTAGGAGTATCATCAGCTCTAAGCCATTTTTGATTCTCTTCATCCCAGTAAATAGGAAAATTACCTGTTATTGTTGGATAAGCTACAGGAGCTTCCCATTGATATTCATTTGAAAGTGTCCATGAGGCATAAGGTTTAACAGATATAAAAACATCATTACCACTATCATAAGTTCCTTCTATACTAGCAGGATTACTTCTAAATGCACCACTTTCGGAATATTCCACCCATTTGTCTGCAGGGATATTATGAATAGATTCTAAAAATTGTTTTCCAACAAGTTCAGAATGGGCTCCATTATTATCTAAACAATCACTAGCAGATACAACATGAATACCCATTATTATGTTGTTTACTCCTGTTTGTGCAAAATATTTTTTAGTAGGGTCTGACATAATTTTATTGGAATTTGTATTTTATCATTACAACTCCAGCACCTCCTGTACCGCCGCCGCCTCCAGCGCCACCACCAATATAATTTGTTCCTGGATTATTACCGCCACTAGGGGCATGACTTCCATTTCCTCCGCCACCGCTTCCACCTGTGCCAACTCCTCCAGTTCCGCAGCCTCCGCCGCCACCAGAAAATTGGGATCCTAATGGATAGCCAGGGTGAATTCCAGATGGTGCACCAGCACCGCCGTTACCATGATTTGGACCTCCTGTTGCACCTGCTCCGCCACCACCACCAGCTCCATGAGGAGGATTGGGATGACCACTACCACCACTGTGTCCTTGAGCGGGACTTGTTGGAGGTGTATTTCCTGTACCTGCTGGTTGACCGTGTGTTCCACCACCTCCGGACCCTCCAGGTCCAGATGCTCCCTTTCCGCCACCTGCAGATGTTATTGTTGAAAAAATTGAATTTCCTCCTGGACCATAACTAGGAGGACCTGCGCCGCCAGCGCCTACTGTAATAGGATAAGATCCCTTAGCAAGTGTTAAACCTGCTGGAGCTGCTAATGGATCGCCGGGATTTGAAGTACGCATTCCGCCGCCTCCGCCGCCACCACCGTGACCTGCGTGAGAACCGCCTCCTCCACCGACAACTAAATAATTAGCTAGTGTTCCATAAGTAGGATCATATCCTACTGTTACGTCAAAACTACCATCAGATTGAAAAACGTGAATTTTATAATCACCAGAAGTAGTTATACTACCCCCAGTCGCTTCCATGAATTCAGGGACAACGTCTCCGCCAGCACCAAATCCTAAAACTTGATATCCAAAATTAGACATATTCTATTCTCCTACGCGTCGTTAGCCAGATCAGTAGTGAAGAATAATCTAACTCCTAATACTCTTGCATCAGCAGTAAAAGTATCACTACCATCGGCTGCATCTCGATATAATTGAAAATAAGTTTGTTCTCCGGCTGCGGCTGCTGTAATAGTTACCGCACCACTTTCTGATGTAATTTGTTGATCTTCGACTGTTCCTATACCTGCATCTGTAACTTCTACACCTGTTCCATAAACAACATCAATAGTATCACTGTCCCCACATGAAACTCCTTGTAATCCAAATATACAGTTCCCTGTATTAGTACTACCTGGTGTCCAATAAACTTGATAAGTTACAGTTCCTGCTGCCCATGATTTAGGAAACGCAACTGAAAATTGTGCATACTCAGCTGTACTTGCATCAAAATCTAATACTTTCATATCAGGTCTTGTTGCTGTTGTCTCTACTTGTTGTGCATCAGCACCATTAGTTGTAGCTCCATACATAGCAGAAGAAGGTATCCACATAGTTTCTTTTCCTGCAATTTTAACTGCAGCCACTGTTCCAGCAGCGTCTTCAGCTTTAATAACTCCAGTTCCTTTTGTTACGAAAGAAATACCTACATTTGAATCATCTCCTGTTGCACTAATAATAGGGTCATTACCTGTTGCTGCATTAGCTAATGTAATTTCATTAACTGCAGAACTTGTAGCCGTTAAAAGAGCTAATTGAAGCCCATTAGTATCTAAAATAGAAGTTCCTATTTTAGGAGATGTTAAAGTTTTGTTTGTTAAAGTTTGTGTACCAGCAGTAGTAACAAATCCTAAATCAACTATATTTGGATTAGATCCTGATCCTGTACCATAAACTATTTTAGAAGATGTATCGCCACCTGTAAATGCAACACTAGATCCTGTACCACTCACATATTTAAATGTGACTGCTTGTGATCCTGTTGTAGAATTTTTAAGAACATACATTTGTTGTACGTCAATTGGAATAGTTACGTTTCTAGCACCTGTAAGTGCACCTGTTAATTCAACTACTCTATGAGCAAGAGTTGCTCCTGTTGATCCGTCTGATACTGAAAGATCTGTATCTCCAGAATCAGATACTGCTTGCGTAGTATAACCACCAGTAAATTGTTCAATAATTTCTAAGTTTGTATTGGTTTTTGTACCCCATGTACCGGCATTCTCACCGGTTGCCATTTTTTCAACACCTAAAGGTGTGTATGTTGAAGCCATAATTTATCTCCTGCTTAAGTTGTTATTTTTAATTTGTTTTATACATAATGTCAACATCATATATTATTATTATGGTGTTGTAACTTTACTCCAACTACCCCCTTGTGTAGCTGTTCTTTTACTATAACTACCACCTTGTGTTGGAGTTACTTTTTTCCATGCTATTGGACCCGCAACCTGTCCTACACTAATTGTAGCAGAAAGACCAGTTAATCCTACAGTCATCGCTGTTGGTGAAATAGAGCCAACTCCACTAGTTAAAGCAGATGAAGATAATCCTACAGCCATATCAGGCGGTGTAATAGCTCCTACTCCAGAAGTTGCACCTACTCCCACTACATCAACTAATTCCACTGAAGCTATTGTGATAGATCCTACAGAAACAGTAGAATCTAGTCCTGTTAATCCCATTACATCTGCTGGTGTAATAGCACCTACAGAAGCAGTAGCTCCTTGACCTGTTAAGCCAATATTCATTTCTGATGGTGCAGTAAGTGATCCTAAAGAAACTGTTGCACTTACTCCACTTAATGAAACAGTTGGTGATAATATAATTGTTGGTTCGCCTACACTTGAAGTAGCACCCACTCCTGTTAATCCCATTACATCTGCTGGTGATAAATAATACTCACCACCCCAACCAGTTGATTCAGATCCCCAAGTTTGATAACCAAAACTTACGTTTGGAAGATCTGCTGTAAGACCATCAGGAGCTGTTAAAGTAACTGTTGCAGTATTTTCTCCCCAATCATTATCTCCCCATGCATTACGTCCCCAACCATCAGTTGCCTGTGCATATGCTAATTCTCCTAAAGAAGCAGTTAAACCTATACCAGTTAATGTAACGACAGGACTATAACTGTCTCCCCAAGGTTCTTCACCATATTCCGATCTACCCCAGCCTTGTGCTGATGAAGCAACGGGTTCACCTACTGAAGCAGTAACTGAAAGTCCTGTTAAAGTAATAGCGAATCCACTTTCACCCCAATTTTCAGTTCCATAAGAATCTGATCCCCAACCTTGTTCAGGAAAAGCACTTAACTCTCCAACGGAAGAAGTTAAACCTAAACCAGTTAAAGATTCCTCAACTTCGTTTTGAGCTCCCCATGAATTTATATTCCATGCACGCATTCCGTAAGACGCGGCTGCTGGAGTATTTACTTGACCTCCCATATTAGAGGTAGTGGTATCAAAATAATAAAGAGGATCAGGTGCAGCTGGTTGTTCTCCACCGTCTGCTACTTGAATTTGAAGATAAGCGCCGGAATTTCCAGGTGTTCCTGAAGTATCAACTCCGGTTGTATAAATAGAACCACCTGAATGTGTGCCATCACTTGTTGATGAAAGTCTAAAAACATAGTCCTCATTAGAACTATCAGAAAGGTCAAATTTATATAGACCACCTTCTGCTATATTTATGGTTGGTTGTTGAACACTATCAATGAAATATTTACCACCACTAACCGTGACGGTGAATGTTCTTACGTAGGCCATAAGGACTTACCTCCTTATGCTATTCGAATTATCGCTGTAGTTGCCGCTGCTGCTGGAAATTGAACTGTGAAAGTTCCACTTGATACAGTTTTATCACCACCGAATGCTACCGCACAAACTGCTGCGTCTGTAGAATGTGAATCATTAAAAATCAAACATCCATTAGCTGTAAAAGAAGCTGATGTCCAAGAGACATCTGCAAAATCACAAACTGCAGTTGATGAATCTAATGTTGGTGTAACACTTGTTAATGCTTTTCCTTTAGCTGAATAAGCAGTTCCTGAAGTATTTGTTATTTCATTTGTGCTTGCGTAAGCTGTTGTTGATGCTCCTAAAGTTGCAGAGCTAGTGTATAAAGCTAAGTTAAAAGTATTTCCTGTTGTAGCAGTAAAATTATGTTCTGCTTCTAAAATTTCCTGCTTAAAGCTATTACAAATTGCCGATGTTATTGCCATAGTTATCTCCTAATTACTGATTCGCAGATTCAATTGGTATACGGACAGTACCATCTGTATAATCATCTCTTCTACGTCTCCCAATTTGCACACTTGCAAATTTTTCTAGTTCTTGTTTATACTTTTGTTCATATAATGTCAACATATCCATTGGACCTTTTAAAAATCCATATGCCTCTACTAGACAAGCATATAATAATAATTGAGGGTAATTCAGACTAATATAATTAGTAACATTCCCTGATTCCAAAGTATCTGGGGCGACATTTCCATGAATATTTATTAAATAATTAGCTTCAGGAGTAGGTGCCATTATAATATTCCCTGAAGTAGTTGATCCGTCTCCAGTCGCTCCCCCAAACATTGCATAATATTTAGGTAATCCAGTCACATCTTGACCAGTTTGAGACCCTTTAGGACCTGTTAATTTTCCCACATATTCATTTATAAAAGTTCTATCTCTTTTTTGAAGCCAAGTGCTTTGACCTGTTCTACTAGATGTAGAATTAAAAACTTGAACTCCTCTTACAAAGAGCATTCCAGTAGGTACCCTAACAGTATTAACATCTGCTGCTAAAGTTCCTTCATACTCAACTCTATCAGAATCAACTGGTACATCACCACTTATTCTATGTTGAGCATTTAAAATAAAATTTTCTAAAATATCTGTAGTAAATACAGTGTCGTCTACCTCTGTGTAGCTCCTGATCATTGTAACTAATGTTGAATAACTAATTCCAGCCATAATTAATCCCTATCATTTACGGGTCCAATTGTACACTGAAAACCGCCCCCTGTATCAGTGCTTGTAGCATTAGAAACTAATGACACTGTTAATGAATTATATTGAGTCTCTGTTCCTGGAGGACTCACAGGTTCATAACTTGTTCCAACTGCTGTTGCTAAATAAGAACCAAATACTTTTGCTCCACTTGAATGTGATCCGGCTGTAGTGCTAGGCGGTGTTAATCCTTTATAAGGTGCTGAACTACCTCTTGTACATCCTGTTAAATCATGAGTTGATTTTCCCGTATATTCTATAACTTCATTTTGATAAGTTCCAACAAGAAGTGGATTACTTGTATCACTTGAAGTTAATATTTTTCTAATCATAATATATCCAGATGTAGGAAACTCACTGGCATCAGTTAAAGTAATTGTAGTAGCTGAATCAGATATTGCTCCATTCAACGTAGTGGTTAATTCTAAAGTTGCTACTGCAACACCCCCAACAGGTTGTTTAAGCTCTCTAAATGTTACATAAGTTGTTCCTTCATTAAAATCATTACTTGGAAATGAAACACTTAAACTTTTTGAAGCAGCCGTAGTTGTAAAAGGATTATCAGGTAAAATATCTTGCACTGCAAATTCTACTCTAGCTGGTTTAGCATGTTGTAAAGCTTGCGCATCTGCTCCGTGTGGTCTTGGATCTATTTGTGGTTGTTTAGGTTCATATTCAGAATTATGTACCCAGGCGCCATTCCATTCTTGAACCATTTCTCTATATGGAAATGCTGCTCCAGAACGGTCTGAAATCATTAATGCATATCTACCTTTAGAAAATTTTCCCATTATATATTTGGATAATAAGTTTTCGGTGTAATGTACGTACTCGCTGCTGATCCATCCTCCGCTAAAGCTCTTGCTAATTCATCTTCGTATAATAATTTCATTTCTTGTGTTCTTTGTGGTGCAAATTTTTGAGATAAATAAAATGCTAATCCAGCTACCATACAAGGTATAAATCTATAAGGAGCATCTACTGCATTTGTATAAGCTCCAACATCCTGCAGTCTTGCTACATAGTAAATACTAACGTAATTACTTGCTGCTGTAGAATTAGCAGTTGGATAAATTGTAATTGTTGTACGG
>Ga0080013_1005186_pt1 | contig 12310 bp, 18 predicted proteins | sample ETNvirenome_6_85_FD_69236 | JGI IMG/M metagenome (GOLD analysis project Ga0080013, IMG submission 69236) | Marine viral communities from the Pacific Ocean - ETNP_6_85 (SPADES assembly) (version 2) | ecosystem: Environmental > Aquatic > Marine > Oceanic | place: Pacific Ocean | collected 2013-06-19 | reverse complement strand
GTACTATTCTTATTACGCTCTGCAGTCGGGATATGATTTTGGGCCCGGAAGTGTTTTTTGGAGAAACGACTCTAAACTTATTATAATTTATATTTCAGATGAAGACGATCAATCTAGTGCGCTCGGAGTTACACCAATTATGGTGAGAGATTATGTAACATCTCAAAAAAGTGGGGTTGATTATTCTGTTGCACATGCAGTAGCTGGAGATTATCCAGGCGGTTGTTCGGGGAATGGATCGGCGTCCGAAGCATATGAATATTATACCGTTGTAAATTACTTAAATGGAACATTCTTATCTATTTGTCAGACTGATTGGGGAACTCCACTGGAGAGCCTAGCCAACGAATCTATTTTAAAAACTTCATTTGAGCTTAAGAAGGAGCCTATCGAGAGCACTATTTATATTGAAGTTGATGGAGTGATATCAACCGAATGGACCTATGACGCAACAACAAATACGATTATTTTTAATAAAGGATATATTCCCGAAGCAAAGTCTACAATATATGCCAGCTACCATCCAGCTTCAGAGTGCCCATAAATTATCTAACTATAGGAATTAAAAAAATATGAGATTTATAATATTGCTAGCATTTTTATTTTCCACTACGGCAATGACTACGGATATAAAAACGATAACACCAGTTTTTAATAAAAATATGGTAACAGAACCAATAAGCTCAATTGATAATAGTGATGCAATTGTAGAACAAAGAATAAGAAATGCTGCTGTTCGAATTGTAGCTCCGGGCGGGAAGTATGGCTCGGGTTCGTTGATAAAGTATAAAGGTTTAACACTTGTTCTAACGGCACAACATGTAATAGAAAATGTTCCCGGGCTTATTCACCATATTGTAAAAGATGGAGAAGTCCAGCGCGCCGTCCCCATATATTCTGATAAAACTCATGATATAGGATTACTTTATATGATAGATGAAATGAAGTCGGCTACTCCTATGAAATATTCACCACGTAAAAATATTGTAGGCATAGGAGAAGAGATAACATATTCGGGCCACCCATCTCATCACAGTCTAATGACTTTTAGGGGAAGAGTGGCCGGCTATGAAATCTTAGCAGACGCAGGATTACAAATTTTATTACATACTCATGGATGGTATGGCTGCAGCGGCGCCGTTGTTTATGATTTAAATGGAGATATTGTTGGAATAATTTGGGGAATTGACATCGAACGTAAGTTCGTAAAACAAGTCGTAGGAAATATTATGTGGGTAGTGCCAATTCAGGCGCTTAACATCGATTATGCTTTAGGAGCATTTTGTAGTACAAAAAATCATAGTAAATATAGAGCATGCCGGTAAATGAGCGGCTTAAAGAAATGGAGTACGTTTCTTAACGAAGCAAAAAATAAACGAAAAACTCTTACTTCTATAATTTGCGTTAATGAAGATGACAAAGTTTTGGTCATCAAGCGCTCCCCCGATGAAGGCTCCAAACAAGGATACTGGGACCTTCCAGGTGGTCATGTCGATGATGAAGACAAATCCATCGAAAAAGGCGCCTTAAGGGAGTTAGAAGAGGAAACAGGGCTAAAATCAAGTGAAGAAGATCTAAAATATGTTCAAAAAATCGAATCCAATGATGCTGATCGCTATTTTTATGTTACAACTGGATGGTCAGGTAAGGTAAAATTCACTCCTAACCCAAAAACCGGCGTAATTGAACACACTGATGCAAAATGGAAAACAATTGACGAGATAAAAAGTGAAAAATCACTTCAACAACGAACATTTCCTGCCTATTTATTAAGTAAGGCATTGGATAAGGCAAAAAATGGCTAATTTTAACAAAATTTGGAAGAATTTTCTGACAGAAGGCACTTTTCAACAGAAAAGCGCTGATAATGATGAACTTTACGAGTTTGAAACTTTAGAAGACCCAAAAAATGACGAAAAACTCTTAAGAGAGGTCACAGAAGAAGAATTATATCACATTTATCGTGCTATAGAAGAAATGGAAGCCAGCGATCTTGCATTTAACGAGCTTTTTGATGGCAAAAAACGCGTTGTTGTCGATTTTCCGGCTCTTAACACGACTACTGAACTGGGAAGATTTATAAACTTATGGCAACAGATGGGTTATGACGTTGATTGGCAAAAAGGTATTATTTCTGGCGAGAGAACCCTGAAGAACCTGCAAACGTTAGTTGGCCAGGGCCCCTGGCCGGGGGTTCTTGGGCCAGCTATAAAGACAACAAAACGCAAAGTTCAAATGAAAATTGGTAAATTCCTTTCAAAAGTCATACAAATAAAAACAAAACTTAATAATTTGAGAAACGAGATAAGAGCAAAGATGCCTTCTACGATCTTCAGCATGCGCCAAGTCATAGAAGTACTTGGAGAAGATAGAGCAAAAGACTTTTATCGACTTGACGATCAGCTGGAAATGTTAGTTGGAACGGCCATGGCCACCATCGTCCTCGGATATCCGACGACAACCCCAAAAGGGCCCATCGAGCAATTTTTCGATTATTGGCAAAAAAATGCCGATTATATCAAGAAAAATCTCGATACTGCAACGGATAACCGATATTCTATCATTATTACGCGCCATCCAATCGATATTTTACGTATGGGCGATTTTGATAACATTGAATCTTGCCATTCGCCACCCTCCAGACAGGGCACCGGCGAATATTATAAATGTGCGGTTGCAGAAGCGCACGGTCACGGCGCCGTAGCCTATGTTGTAGAAACAGAAGAACTTTTGGATGCATACGATAAAAAGACCATTTCACAGGTTGAAGACGATCCAGCTTTTCAGGATGATGAAGTATTTCGCGATTATGAAAGAAGTATCGAAGCTGGCGATGTCGATCCAGTTTCACGTCTTCGTTTGCGTCAAGTACGTCATTATAAAGAAGATGAAGCACTTAATTCCTCATTTGGCATAGGTACAGAATTAGCTGTTCCGGAACGTCGCATTTATGGTACGAAGGTTCCAGGTTTCCGCGATAGATTATTAAAATGGGCGCGAGAAAACCAATCAGAACAATTAAGGACTGCACCAAGAAGCCCAGATCATCCTTTAACAAAACAAGGCGAAGAACCATGGGAATATGGAACACTTAATTTAAGTCGTTTCATAAAATTTGGCGGTTCACACGAAGATACGTTTATATACGATTTAATAAAAGACTTATTTGGAGATCTCCCAGCAAGGGGGATCCCCATTCAAGATACAAAAACACAAAGCGATCTTGATGTTAGTTTAGTAGGTGGACTTGTAGAAAGATATCAGGCAGAATGTGACGAGATCTCTGAACGATTTAACGTGATGATGGCGAACACTAGTGTAGAAGGAACAGCCCATGATGATGGTGCAGATTCTGTATATATATCGGTTGAAGCTCGCATAACTATTAGATGGGACGAGGACGAATGGAAAACATGGCCCAGCATAGATTCGATTGGGTGGGCTCTTAAAGAAATGGAAGATTTAGGATATAATTGGGTTAAATCAGATTATGTACATGATTTTCGTAGATCTCCGTTAACGGCCGTGAAATCTCTAACAATTGATGTTGAGCCTGAGCATTTAGTTGGTTTCGATGGCAATTCATACGCTTATGCTCCAGATCATTACGAAGATTTTTGCCTTGCTGTCGATCAAGAAGTCGATGAAAAACGTGATGCTGTCAAGCATTATTTAACATATTATTTTAAGCGCGAGGGCGATATTCACGGTGGCGCGATAATGAAATTGGGAAATGACGTTCAGAATGACGAGATGGGACTGTATCATTGGGAAGGAGAGGCGGAAGAAGGCTATGAGATGGGTGAATTTGAATTAGTAACATTCATTGCACATCCAGTTCTTCAATATAAAAAATTAGGATTATCTAAAGAACAAGCAGCAAATATCTTAAAATCACGCGATTTTTGGCTTGATGTAAGAAAACGAATGGCTGCTCCTGCATTTGAAAAGACAGGACATGAGTATTACCCTGATATTTGCTTAGACTGTGATTTAATTAATGACGCATCTCTTCTTGACGAAGATGAAGAAATAGAAACTAATTTACATTTATTTCTTGGCACTGAAGCGCCCGACGAAGTTGTCGAAGTTCTCAGAGAATTAGTCGAGATTTGGGACGATCAGGAAGAAATTGATAGAGTAGCCAACGAAGTATTGGCTCTAATAGCCAAAAAAGCACCAGTATCGGAAATATGTAATTATGATGATATGAAAGAACTTAGTTCAATTAACAAAATAGAGAGATTATTATGGGACATTTAGATAAAGCATTAGAACAACTTTCCGAGAATGAAAAGAAAGAATATGAAGAAGCAATCGAGCTTTGGATTACATATGGGGGCGATTAAATGGGCGCCATCATTTTATTTTTGGCTTTACAGAATGTAGTACCAGATCATAGCTATGGCGAACGAACATATAAAACTTTTTGTGCCGGCTGTCACGGCGCTAATGGCGAAGGTACCAAACTTGGCATTAGCCTTATAGAAGATAAATCGCGACTTGTGAAACCAGATGAAGAACTAATTAATTCTATTCGTAACGGACAAGATGGAATGCCGGCATTTAGTTGGTTATTAACAGAAGAACAGGCAGCAGAAGTTATAAAATACTTAAAGGAGACTTTTAGCGAAAATGAAACTCCTACTTGAAAATTGGCGAAGTTACCAAAACGATGTATTGACAGAAGGTAAAATATTAGATGCCTTAAAAGACGGCTTTAAAAAATTGATAGATATTCCTTCAAAGTTTGATCAGATGGTTCAGCAAACAAAACAAAATTTTGCAGACAATATTGCCGGAAACATCGAACAGTTGGCCGAGAACCCCAACATGCAGGCTGCAGCACAAGAAATTGCAGGGGCAGTAGCATCACATTATGAAAACAATCTTCAAGAGGCCGTAGACAAACAAACCTTCACAGTTGATGAGTTGCGTCAGATGGGGGTGGGGCCCGAGACCATAGAGCTTATTAAAATGACTGCGGCCACCACCGTTGCGGAAACATTAGTGGCCGGCGCCGAAGAAGCCGTGGGAAAAGCTGCCCCACCAGCAATTAAAGACTGGCTTTTGAGATTTGTTTCTAAATTTGTTGGGGCCTTTGTTTTTGGTTTTATTGATAATTTTATTATGGTTATAGCTGGATCTGAAATCGATGCGGTTATTGGGGGTGCAGTTGGTGCTGCCGGCGGTACTATGTTAGCTGCTGGACTAGGAAATACTTTATCGGACGCAATTGGCGAACTGGCTTCCAATTCAATCGAAAGTGCGATGGGTAAGATGGGATTAGATCCTCAAATAGTTACTGACGAGGAAGTCGCCTCTGGGCCCGTTTGGATGCGGTTTTTAGATAAACAAGCTAGTGTTATTGGTATTATTTTAGGATGTCTTGTGGGTCTATTCCCACTATTTTTGGAAGAAGATATAGAAAACAAATGAAACTCCTACTTGAAAATTGGCGAGAGTATTTGAATGAAGGACAGGAGACTTCTGTTTTCATGGAGCCGGATACTTTTTTAAGATTGGCCGGAAGTAGTCTTGATGTTCTAACGCCGAGTCAGGTGGAAAAGCACACCTCCATTCTCGACAGAGAAGGGAAATTAGAACAGCCCCTTTTTCTAGAACTGGAGGAGGTGGAGGATGGTTCGGTGAGAGTGATTTCTCACGACGGGCGGCACCGCTCTCGGGCAGCGGCCCTCAAAGGGCAAGCATATGTTCCTGTCGTCTTGGAAGGGACTCCCGATATCCTTCAGGCAATTAAGCAGGGGCAAATCACTCACTTGTGGTCGCAATACTATGATGATGAAGAAGTCGAAGAGGGCTATCTTCCTGAAGTATCTGTTTTGTTAAATCTCAAACAAGGAGATGAATAATGAAACTCCTACTTGAAAATTGGCGAGAGTATTTGAAAGAAGAAAACACTTATACAGCAAAAGATGCACAAGATGAAGGCGAGATGCATCAAGGCAACAACGAACCTTATGATGTTGATGCAACAGATTTAATTTGGCGTTATGAACCAAAATACAGTGTAAGCGCTTTGTTGGGATTAATGCCAAGTGGAACAATAGAAGGTTGGAAGGAGTGGCTACAACAAGAGACCGAATTTCGTGCTGAGAATAGCGATGAAAATTGGCTAAATCGATTTACCAAATGGTGGCTATCAGATCCTACCCAAGAGCCTATTGTAGTTATAGAAGATCAACAAGGAAAAGCAGAGGGAATTTGGGATGGATGGCATCGAACCGCTGTCTCAATAACTTCTGGGTATCAAAAAATTCCAGTGTTTGTGGGACAAAGGAGAGAAAACAATGAAACTCCTACTTGAAAATTGGCGAGAGTATTTGAAGGAAGATGAAAAATTCTTTGGTAGTTGTGGAATGTTTGCAATTGCTTTGGGCGAAGAAGCCGCAAAAAGAGGAAAAGAGGTCGTAATGGTTGTTGCTCATAATGCGGAGGATTTAGAAGACCTCTTGCGTGGAGAGCCGGATGTTTATCACATAGCTGTGGAAATTGATGGTGCCCTTTACGACGGAAGAGGCGAGGTAAGCAGCGTTGATGAATTGTTGGGCTTTATTGGCGACCCTTCTGCAAAAGTTGATTATTTAGCGCTGGACGAAGCATTTAGAACATTGGTGCGTACACAAACCGCTTGGAAAACAACTTGCGAAGAATACGCAGCAGAAGCGGAGCGCTTTTTAGACGAGATAGGAGATCAAAATGAAGAGCATACGAAAACATCTTCTGAATTGTTGGAAGAATATCCTTTTTTAGCAGATGATATAGAAAGGCGAATACAAGGACTTTTTTGATTTTGTTTTAAAACTTCCTGAAGAACAGCGCGTCCATGTACTTACTGCTCTTGCTGTTTATAGTGATAAATGGTCTGCAGATAACGCTGTGGGCCTCTTAGTGTTTGGAATAGATCAAATAAAAATTTACGGCTGTTTATTCCGTGAAAGAAATCCCGGCGCATTTAAAGTGAAGCCAGAAGATTACAAATACTGCCGTAGTTTGAAAGACGGGGCGCCCAATGAATGAAAGATTTTCCACTCTTTAGAAAAAATATTCTCATTGTTACCTCTTTCATTATTATAATATGTGCCGCCACCGGCGCTTTTGGAAAAACCAAGAAAGCAAGATTTTACGATTTCAGTGATCAACTGATTAATGGTGAAATAAAAAAGCCTGCTGCCATTTACATGGAATCCAGAGCACGCGCCAAATTTGCAAAATTGCTAAAATTGAAAAAATCTTTTCGTAGAGCTTTAATTCTTAGTTATCACGATCCGCTCCTTAAATGAAAAAGTACATCTGCTTAATTTGATGTAGGTCAAAACAACCACTGAAACTATTTATATAAGCAACCATGAAGGGTATTATGAATGGACGCCGCAGGTTTAAATCAATTAGTTGAATATGGAATTTTGGGTCTTTGGACCTTATCCTTGCTTATTAGTAATCATACGATGAGAAGCAATTTTCAAAAGCGCTATGATGACCTAAATAAGAACGTTGTTGATGTGGTTAACAAGAATAAAGAACTAGCCGAAGAGAATCAAGAGAAGCTTGAAAAGGCTTTAGAAAAGATCGATGAGGGCTTGGACACCATGAAGCAAAAGTATCTAGAAGAGAAATTGAGAGCCGAACTTCAAACAAAGGAGATCAAAGAATGAAAAACTGGAAGCCTTTATTTTTTGAGAACAGTAAGATACCTGTGTTGCTGTCTAAGATCGCGCCAATCAATATATTTGCTCTTTCTTTTTCCTTTTTTGTTTGGTGCCGCGCCGAGATGCCCGAGAGAACTAAAAGACACGAGACTATTCATTACCAACAACAGCTAGAACTGTTTATGGTGTTTCAATGGATAATGTATGGAGCTTTTTGGTTGTGGGGATATATCAAGTACCGTGATGGCAAAAAGGCTTATTATCAATGCCCGTTTGAACAGGAAGCTTACGCAAATGATACGGATGTTGATTATTTAGAAAATAGAAAAAGATTTGCGTGGCTTCAATATCGTGTTTAATGTGTCATCACACTAACTCTTTCTGACAACCGAGTTTCAGCTTTAGAACTTATGTCGATACTGTGGTGAAGAAGCGAGAGCAATTGTACATTTTGTACTTCTCCATCTTCGGCCTCTACGCTTTGAAGGATTTGTTCTAGAATAAAGATTGTTCCTCTTAGTGCTAAATAAAATTCACAAATTCTTTCTACTACATCATCATCTTTATCATAAAAATCCCATAGCAAAGATTTAATTTTATTTTTATGTATAGTGACGATTTCTAGTAGCTCTATTAGACTTTTTAGATTCATTCTAATAGTTTACTATTTTTTTATAATTTGTTTAAACAATTCATCAAATTGTTTTTTATGTGTTAGGGTGGGTTTTTTAGTTTCTTCTAACTTGAAAGTTTCTTCAAATTTTTTCAAAAACAAATCTTTTTTATGTGCTTCCGGCACCAAGGACACTGAGTGTAATGATGGTGATAGAGCTATTAATGAAGCAAAAATAATGAGTACGTTTTTCAAAACCTTATTTCCTCTGTATTTATAATATGAAAAGAACACTTATGTTGTTAATATTGCTACTAACTAGCTGTGTAAATAGCTCTATTTCTAATAAAAACATTTTTTTTAAAGGAACTTTTTTAAAAGTCGAAAAAAGAATTACTTTAACGGCTTGTAATCCCCTCAACATAAATAATTGTATGACAAAAACTTATGAATCTTCTGCCTCTTCTTTTCTCGTAAAACACTCATACAATAAGTCTTATTTTATTACAGCGGCACATGTGTGTGTGGCCGATGTGGGAAAATTGGCGACACTACCTAAATTTAAAAGCACAGAGGAAGTCTACGGAATAGATTTAAAAGGAAGGAAATATAAGTATGAAATAGTTGCCGTTAATAGACTTTACGATTTATGTCTATTGTCTACTGGTCGAATGAATGCCAAAGCTTATTCAGTGGCTTCTAGGATGCCTCAGAGAGGAGAAAAGGTTTTTAATCTTGCTGCCCCTGTAGGCATTTTTGAAAGAAGGTTGGTGCCATTGTTTGATGGGTTTTATAGTGGCCAAGCTTATGGGAGGTCTATCTACACTCTACCAGCCACGGGAGGATCATCTGGTTCACCTGTTCTCAATTCGTGTGGTCAAGTTGTGGGAATGGTAAGTGCTGTTACTAAGGGGTTTAGTCACATTGTTATCTCTCCTACCTTGGCTCAAATACAAGAATTTATACATAATGAAAAATTATAACGAATACAAAAAAGAAATTGCGAGATTAAAAAAACTAATTAAAAGGCTAGAGGATGAAAATGAGTCTTTGTGGTTTTTGTTAGATGAATTTGAAAAATCCAACATTCGTAATCCAGAATACGCAGAAAAATTTACTGAAGTTTTTAGCAAACTTCGTATGCAAAATTTAATGACTAGCAATAAAGTGGAGGAGGCATAGTGTTGATTGTGGAAATAAAAAAGAAACAAAAGAGATTTTCTTCTATTGTTTTTTATTTTAGTGATGATAATAAAGTTTTATTGCTTAAAAGAAAGAAATACGATGCCATTGATTATGCCGGCAAGTGGGGCCTCGTTGGGGGGAAATCCGAAGAGGATGAAACTCCAAAAGAAGCGGCAATTCGCGAAACAAACGAGGAAAGTGGCTTAAAGGTCTTGCCTGAAGATTTAATTATGATTGCGACAATTAAAAGTCCTCAAGGCTATCCTGTGCATGTTTTCGCTTGTAAAAAATTTCAAGGAACTGTTAATGCTCAAAATGTAGTGGAAGAGCATGATGACTATAGGTGGGTGAGCATAGACAAGGTGAATAAATACGATACGCCCGAAAATACAATGTCTTTGATCAAAAAAGCTATTTCAATGGTTTAAATCTATTTATTATAATGAAAATTAATCAAACAGCAATTAAAGAAATAATCCGCGAAGAACTTATCAAGGAGTTCACTACTACGGGTATTGATGTTCCTCGCATTGTTTCTTTACGAAGACCAGCAAAGAAAAGGTCAAAAGCTAAAGACCCAATGAAAAGAATTGAAGCTGACCTTCATACGACTCAAGATTCAGTTGATAGACTGGAAGAGTTTGTCCGTGAGATTTACAACATGCTAATCAAGATAGTAAGGAAGAATAAATAATGTGGGATAAGAAGGGCGAAAATTTAACTTACAGGTTTCTTAATCTTATAAAAGAACAAACCACAGGAAAACGAGCGCTAATCATTGGCGATAGTCAAGGCGCTTCTAATGCTACCGGTGGTGCTTTAGCATCAATACTTTCCAATGCTGGCTATAAAGTAGTTAATAAATCGAAGTACGGTAGTTTTACAGCACAAGCAGCAGGTCAGATTCCTGATAAAAATTTTGATCTTGTTATTTTGTTTACTGGTGGTCACTTTAAATCCAGACCGGCAGACGCCATTAAAATAGCTAAAATGTTTCCAAACACGACAAAGTTTATTATTTCAGGACCACCCCCAGTTCAAAGAATTAAAGACATCTCTGGTTCTGTTAGAAAGTTTCCTTACTTAAGGAATGTTCCAAAAGAAAGATTGGAAACTTACTTTGTCAACCCACAGGACCAGCGAGCTAAAAGCATGTATCAGGGTCGCGAAAGAAGAAACAATTCTTTTAAACAAGCTGCTTCAAGTGCCGGATTATCATATATTGACCCGAGAGTGGTTTTTGGTGTCACTAGCCCAGTAGACTTTCCAATTGTATCAAAATCAGATGGTATCCATATGTATGGCAATGTTGCTTCTCAAATGGCAACGGCTATCGCAGGCATCATTGATCAACGACTTAAAGCGGATCCTGTTCAGGCTGAAAAAGATCCTGTTCAGGCTGAAAAAGCCCCTAGAGCAACAAAATTAATTCAGGCATCTAAACAAAAAGCTCCAAGGTGTCTTAGAAACAACATTCTTGCTTTTGGTGCCGGCATGGGCAGACACAAAGATATGAAAGACAGAGTTGAAGCTTTACAACGATCGCTTGTTGATAAAAAATTAACTAAAAATCCAAAAAACTTTGTCGATGGTAAGTTTGGAACAAAAACACTAATGGCTGTGTTAGGATCACAAATTTTGAATGATATAAAACCAGACGGATGTTCTGGACCTGAAACTCTAGCAGCACTGGGAATAAAAGAAGCTCCATCCGTCGAAAAAGCTATCGTCTCAACAACCGCAGGAATGGAAGAAAAAGAGTTTGCTAAAAAATATAATTTAGACCCAAATATATTGGCTGCTTTTGTTGCTATGGAGAGTGGCGGCAAGGGATTCGCACCAGTCGATCCAGACGATTCAGAAAAAGGCAAAAGAATGTTGATTAGATTTGAGCCACATGTTTTTGTTCGTTTAATTATGAAAAAAGGTATAGATCCAAATAATGTACCTTATTATGTTGCTCCACCTAAAAACAATCAAGAAGCAGAAAAGTTAGCTAAAGAGTTTAGTGTACCAGAGACAAAAGTTAAACAACTCGTCGGACTGCCGCTAAAAAGAGCAATAAGATATGGAGTTTGGAGTTTGATACAAAGAAAAAATTCTAGTAGAAAAGGGTTTAGAAAGTCTGGTCAAGGAGTTGCCCGTTTAAACTTTAGAGAATGGGAAGGATTAAATAACGCTCTCAAGATTGATGAAGACGCTGCTTACAAGTCAATAAGTATGGGGACCGGTCAAGTCATGGGCTTTAATCATAGAAAGCTAGGATACTCGACAGCAGAAGACATGTTTAACGCTCTGAATGATCAGAGCGACACAGGCAAACTAAAACAAAAAGAGGCTAAACTTAAATTCATAGAAAATAGTCCTCGTCTAGTGAGAGCCATTCGTGAGAAAGAATGGGAGATGATTGGTAAGTTATACAATGGATCTCGCCAGTATGGTAAAAAATTAGAGAAAGTTTATAATCGGATGGCGGTTTAATGATTGAAATTACCATTGGCAAAACTCTAAACCCTTTACTCTGGGATGATATGGTTTTAAAACCAGAGATTCGTGAAAAGCTTTTAGATATTGCTAAACACTTCGCTGAGTATTTGGACATCCCAAAAGCTCTAATCAAAGACATCATTTTTACTGGGAGCATGGCCAATTATCATTATACACCAACGAGCGACATTGATCTTCATTTGATTATCGACTATAAAGACATTGATGAAAGTGTTGAGTTGGTCAGAAAGCTAATGCGTGCTAAGAAGGCGATTTATAATGATCGACACGACATTAGAATTAAAGGCTATGATGTTGAGCTATACCCGCAAGACGAAAGCGAGCCACACCATTC
>Ga0080013_1005185_pt1 | contig 12310 bp, 17 predicted proteins | sample ETNvirenome_6_85_FD_69236 | JGI IMG/M metagenome (GOLD analysis project Ga0080013, IMG submission 69236) | Marine viral communities from the Pacific Ocean - ETNP_6_85 (SPADES assembly) (version 2) | ecosystem: Environmental > Aquatic > Marine > Oceanic | place: Pacific Ocean | collected 2013-06-19 | reverse complement strand
CAGCATCTGTTTTTGGTGGAGAGTTAGGCTTGGCGGGGTCAGTGTTTTTTTCTTTATCCTTATCAGCATCTGTTTTTGGTGGAGAGTTAGGCTTGGCGGGGTCAGTGTTTTTTTCTTTATCCTCCTCGGTTGGAGTGCTGCTGCCTGTGCTTGGAGTGGTCTTTTTTTGTTCTATGGCTGCCAGTGTAGTATCAAGGTTTGGGAACTTCTTGGGCATTTTCTTTGCTATTTGTTGGTAAGCTTGGTACACATGAGGAGGCAGATTCGTTGTGTTCCGCTTAGGCTTGGAAAGATTAATCCAGTTATTGATGTTTGTTTTCATTCCGCTGACAACTTGCACATCGTCTTTGGTGGAGACGATCCAATATGATTCAGTTTTACGCATATCATAATGCGGGAAATCAGAAGCTTTTTTATTTTTACGCAAGGTAGTTTTTACACCTTTATTAGTACCGTCGCCTTTGTTTGTTTGAAAAAAACCTAGACCTCCTGGTGGCAATTTTCCTTTCAATATAAGCAAACACATGGCAGCATAAATCTCTTCTTTAGGGAGAGGGCTTCCATCTTTGTGGACTTCCACTTTAAGAGCCCTTCCGCTATTATGAAAACCTGCTGCTTCTTTAACTATGAGTTCGGGTGGTTCCGGCTGACCTGCTGGTCTTCCCGCTGTAGGATCTATAACTTTTATTGACGCTTTAGGGTATAAAACCTTAAAAAACATAGTTATAACTTCCGCTACTCCAACTATTTTAAGAAGGTTTTTTTTAGTATCGCCAGTTTTAAAACTGTCGGTTTTAGTAAAATCTTGAATCTGATAGCCAGTTAAACTAGAAATAACTTCAGGCGATGGGGCTGGTGTCTTGTTTTTACCTAATCCAGGGTTGGCTGGTTTTTTGCCCGTCGATGCACCGGGAGTGTTCTTATTAAGATTCGGCTTATTACAATCGGCAGCTAAAGTAGGAAATGCGATTGAATCACTGGGAATCATCTGTCGGATGTAAATGCCATCTTGAAGGTTCTGTTTGTCCAGATAATCAACCCAAATATAACTTCCCAGTTCAGGAGGAGGTAAGTCTAAAGTCTGAGGCACGAAGACATCATGGTTAAAGATAGCGGCTTCCGACAGAAAATCTCCTTTTATCTCTTCTTTAGTCCCAAGCTGTTCAGGTTCAGGAATAAAATCGTGTATTCCTATCTGCCTTCCTTCCATGCTGGAGATACGTGCCGTAACGGCAAAAGATTGACGAAAAGGCTCCATAGGATTGGGGATTGCATTTTGACCGTCTTCGGCTTCGTTATCCGCATTGGCAACTGCGTTCTCGACCCAAGTATTATTCTGTAGAAGAGGTTCTACACGTAAAACCTTAGCTAAATAAGGACCTGTCTCTGTAATATAGTCTCTATCATACCCCGCGAGGCGCAAGGCTTTTAGAGCGTCGAGTCCCTTGTTAGCTGTTGTGTTTTCTAGTGTATTTCTAAGTTTATTTCTAACCATATAGCCCTTTTATTCCTCCGAATCTTGAATAAGGGCATATAAATCTTGTTTGTCTTCGTCTGTAAGACTCTGTGATTTGGCAGATTGTTTGTGTAGCAAGGTCGAAATTTTAACCAGTTGCTCGTTCGAACGCTGTAGTGTTTCAAGATACTTGGCGGCAGTTAATCCGACTTCTCGATGCCTTGCTTCTTCTTTATTTATGTACTGCATTAAATCTGTCAGCAACGTAAGAGCCATAGCTCTATCGTTTTGAATATTTTCTAATGCATCCTCCAAACAATCTTCTAAATCTACTTTTGCCATTATTATTTATTGTCCCAATCTTTCTTAAAGCCTCGATAGCGAGCTTTTATCTTATTCAAGTTGTTAACAACTTGTTTTGTATTAAGATTCGTTAGTTCTCTTATATGCATATAAATAGCTTTTTTATTAAAAATTTCAAGCTCATCTACATTTTCAAACAAATCAATAATAGCATTCAAAACTTTTTTTTCATTTTCCTTGAGTTTGGTTTCATCCCACTTTTTAAACTCTGTCATTAATAAGAGCCAAAACTCATGCTTTTCGCGATGTTCTAAGTACGGATTCTCCGTTGAAAGGTAATCTTGTTCAATCTCTCCGATTACATCTTCGTATTGTACTTGTTGTCTTAAATTCTTAGAGTTCTTTTTAACTTTATGAATAAACCAGTTTTTGGTAATAACACTAAAATAAGAAAAAGCTTTCGAGCCTTTTTCTGGATCAAACTTGTCTAGAATGGTTGTAAGCCATATCTTACATTCGTCCTTAAGGACTTCTATATTTGGAAGAGTAGTAAACTTATAAGTATAGATAATCTTATCCACCATCTCATCAAAAGCGAGTGCGATCCAATCTATATAAAGTTGTGTTCTTATTTTTTTATCATCAGTCAGTGCGTAATCAACAATCGCTTGTTGATGTACTTCTGTAAAATAAAGGTTTTTTTTCCTACGTCGGCGTGTCTTCTTCGGTTTCGTCAAAATCAATTTCCTCGTTTGTTTGATATTTTTCTTGAAAATCATAAATTTCATTAAGAAGTACTCTAGAGTGTTTTAACAACCCTTGCAGGTTCTGATCACCGTAGAACATTTCCAATCCATGAATTTCATCTAAGTGTTTCTCAAAATCTTCTAAAATAGAATAAAAAGACTCTAAATCTTTAATCATCTGATTCGACTGAGTAGTCATTCTCAGAATATACCATGCCATTAGCCCGACGACAATAAATGAAATAGCAAGAAGTAAAGGCATTATACCCACCACCATTGCTATAAGAGCCAAGTTTGTAAGTATAGACGTTGCAAATAATATTTTTTTCACTTATATTCTACCTTTCTTAATCTTTTTCTCTCTTTTTTAAGAGCGGTTCGGAACTCTTCAATGTTTTTCTTTACTAAAGAACCCGTCTTGTTAGATTTGGAGGGTGGATCGCTAGATTTAGTAAGACTAACTTCGTTCAAAGGTACTCTTTCTACATTTCCCGAACACTCCTCACACTCTTTTAGCTTGTCTTTCATAGAATGGACTTTTTCAAATATATGTCCGCACTCTTCTTCTAAACATTTATAAAAATATTTAGGCATTTTATTCTTCTTGAATTTCTAGATTATTTAACTCTACTTTCGGAGGGTTAATACAGATGATTTCTTCCCCTTCGATTTCAAAGTTAAGTTCTTGAAGCAAAGGAACAATATCGCTTTGTTCCATGAGGGATTTTTGGAGGCACATCATTAAAGTGCCCATGCCTTGAGTTGAAAGTTTCATATTTTTCTCCTTACCATTTGAAATTTTCTTTATAAAACTGAACAAGTTTGTTGATTTCTTCATCAAAAACCTTTGTAGGTTTCCAACCAAGATCTCTTAACTTATCTCCATTAAGAGCATATCTAACATCTTGTCCAGGTCTTTTGTGGTTTAAGTCCACGTAATCTTTCCAGTTTACCTCACTATTATAGTATGCTTCAATGATTTTTTTAACAGTTAACCAGTTTTTTTGTTCAAAATCGCCTGGAATGTTAAAGATTTCATCTACTTTACCGGATTCTACAATAGTTGTAACTGCTTCTGCGGTGTCTTCTGCATGAAGCCAGTTGCGGATTGGTTCGCCTTCGTCGTGAAGCATAATCTTTTTTCCTCTTTGGAGGAGCTTCACACACAAAGGAATAAGTTTTTCTGGGTATTGTCCTTCGCCGTAGTTATTTGTTGGACGAACAATAACATACTTTACACCATAAGTTCTTGCCCAAGCCAAGATAAGCATGTCTGACGACGCCTTGGAGGCTGAGTAAGGGTTACTTGGGATAAGGGGATCTGTCTCTACATGTTCGCCTTCAGTGATGTCTCCATAGACTTCATCAGTACTGAAGTGAAAGAATACGGGTCGCTTCATGGTATTGTCTGGCTTATTGCGTATAAGATCGAGCAGGTTTTTTACTCCATTCACGTTTGTTTCGATAAAATCACTACTATCAATGATACTGTTACCTACGTGAGATTCCGCAGCAATATTAATAACATAATCACAATCTGGTAAAGATTTAAGTTGGGCTATATCCTCTTCTAAGAAAGTGAAGTTAGAATCCCTCTTAAATGCCTCTAGAAACGATTTGTTTGCCGCATAGGTTAGGTTGTCTACCCCATAGACCTTCCATCCCTTAGAGAGGCATTTTCTTGTGACGTATGAGCCAATTAAACCTAGACATCCTGTAATAACAACTAACTTCATTAATCACCCTTCATAATTCTATGTGAATCTGAATCGAAATGTTCTGTGGAGAACTCAAATAACTCTGAATCTTCTATTGCAATCATCTGATGGCGAAGACCGCGCCAGACATGAAAGTTGTCACCCGGCATCAAAATAAGTTCTTCTGCTTTTGTAATATCATCTTGGTCAGAGAATTTTACAATCATTTTGCCGGATTGCAAATAAAATACTTCATCTTTTAGTTTGTGATAGTGCCACGAGCAGCGCTTGTCTCTCATAAAATAAAGAAGTTTTCCGCAGTATTCGGACTTGTTTACGATCCATTTCTCGCAACCCCATCCCTTTTTTACAAACTTCATCTCAAGAGTCTGATTCAAAGTAGACATGAGCGCTTATTCCTTTATCGTCAATGTAAAAATCGCCAGCGGGTTTGCCGAGCATAAGTTTATGATACTTGGCTCCCCATGAGGCAAGTTGCTTTTCAGTTAGATCGTAAAACTGAGCAATGGCTTTTTCTGCATCATTGTTATGACGACCCATTCCTCTCGCAGTAAAATAGATAATCTCACAACCATCATCATAAAGCTGGTTAATAACCTTTATGCGATTGTGTAGGGGTTGGGCTTGTGTGTAGTCATTACCAGAGACCTTTTCACAGATTGTTCCATCAATATCAACTACATATGTCATTGTTTGCCTCCAAGATGTTTGTGGTAGAGTATGCTCCTATTCTATCAAAGAATAATACTTTGTTAACCTTTTCCTGTCCTACAACTCGTTTGCCTTTCCAGTCAGAGCCAACAATCATCGCATCCACATTATTCTCAACAAGTCTTTGTCCTAGTTCTTCATCGGTTGAAAACAGCACAACCTTATCAATGTATTTGATTGCTTCAAGGAAAAACTTGCGGTCTTCTTGATTGTTGAAAGGGCGGGATGGTCCTTTACTTTCTTTGACTCTCTTATCTGTATCGATGCCAACGACCAGATAATCACCTTGAGATTTACAAAACTTAAAAAGCTCTACATGACCTCGATGGAGAATATCGAAGCAACCATTAGTCCAAATAACTTTCATCTAATAGTTAGCGTACCAAGGAGAGTCAATAAGCTTGTAAGCCTTCAAAAGTTGTTGAATACTTGTATCAAGATCATACAGGCACTCAAATCCTTTGTCGTAGATTTTCTGACTGCTTACAATATAATCTCTTACATCGGGGTCTTTAGTGAACTCTGCCTTGATAATTTCAAGCGGAGTGTGTTCAGCAATCTTTTCGGCTAACTGAAGCTTGTTCATGTTCATTGTATCGTGACCAAGATTATAGGTATCGTTTTTACAATCTTCCCAGTTATCAATCAAGAACTTAAACGAGCGACAGACATCATGAATATGAACATAGTTTCTCATGAACTCACATTCATAAAGAACCAAAATCCTGTCTCTAAGGGCTCGTAACACAAAGTTATTGACAAGCAGATCAGTCCTCATCCTACTAGAAGGACCGCAAACAGTAGCCAAGCGGAAAGTGACACAGTTGTCTGTTTTTCTGAAAATAGACTCTGCATCGACCTTGGTTTTTCCATATAAAGACACTGGATTAAGAGAAGATTCTTCTGTTACGACTGAACCATCCACACTTTTTCCATATCCAGAGTTAGTGCAAGGATATAATACCAACTGATCTTTAGATTTATTTTGAGAAAGCCACATGTTAGATGTAAAGTTAACTTCTATGGCTTCTTTAGGGCTTCTATCGCACAAAGGAAACCCAACAAGAGCAGCTAAAGGAATAATAATGTCAGATTTATCCACAAGACTTTTAAAAAGTTTTGTGTCTCTTACATCTCCTTTGGTAAAATCAAAGTTTTCATTTGAAACGTATCTCAAAAGAGAATCTCTGTCGTACATAAGATTATCTAAAACTGTAACTTTATGATCAGGTAAAAGAAACTGAACTAACTCACTTCCAATGTAACCTGCTCCTCCTGTAATCAATATATTAGCCATTTGTTACCACCTTATTTTTCCTGTTAGAATGTCTTTTAACATTACCCAATCGCACGCTTTGGCTTTGAGCGTTGTCCAACCATAGTCGTTAACACCCTTCCAAGCTAAAGGTTTATTTTTTTCAAACGCCAGATGCCCGGTCCAGGCAAATGGATAAACCACGAGCGGGCTTGCGATTAAGGCAAGTGTCCACGTATTGACTATGCACAATATAACATAGATGATCGTGGCTAGTTGACCAAGCGCGTGGAATCGCCTGCACCATCTATTTTGGTGTAGGCTTAAATAAAACTTATAATATTCTTTAAATGACATTTACTCCTCTCCTTTGTACTACTTTTGTAGCGCATTCATTAGCGAAAGTTATCGCCTGTTTAATATCTCCAGTATTTAGATACTCGTACACCAAACCTGCAAGAAAAGTATCTCCTGCTCCAGACATGTCTTTTACTTCGACTTTCTCTACAGGAAAAACTTCATCGCCAAATAGACAACCTTTATCCCCCAAAGTTACAATAAGGTTATTGTTTGTTGTGATTGTTAGTTTGGTTCTATTGTATTCTTTTTCGTTTATTTTAATAAACTTTGCTTTCTTGTACCATTCACCTAAGATTTTTTTTGTATCAATGAATACGTTGTCGTGTCCTGAACAGATAAAATCAATGTCTTCATCGGATAAGAACCCTTTGTCGTAATCAGAAACAACAATGAGATCATATCTTTCTATCAGGCTTTTATTTAAATCTGTTATTCTTTGAATGTTTTCTTCGTTAGAATCAACTCTCAAAAACATGTGGTTAGTCTTCTCATCAATGTAACGAGTTTTTTCTACCTTTTCAGCATTACAGATAAGATCGCATTCTACGCCAAGCTTTTTTAAGTTAGCTGCGACGTTTGACGCCATTCCTCCGTTGCTTCGTTTCTTTATAGGTAAGAACACGGGGACAGGTGCATCAGGGCACATTCTTGTACATTTTCCATAAATAAAAACATCGCGACACGAGTCGCCTATAACTAAAACTTTCGCCATGATAATCCTACATGTAGTTCTCTAGATAAAAGTCTACAGTTTTCTTAAGTCCGACTTTAAGGTCTGTGAAATCTTGATCTTTAATCTTATCATTGTAGATCTTTTTTTCTTTTGCTCCAACAAACTTGGTGGTGTCGAACGTGATTCTATTAAAATCATAGTCCACAATGTCGCAGATTGTACGGGCATAGTCTTTGATAGAAAAGTCAATTCCTGTAGAGAGATTAACCACTCTATCTTCACCATCTACTTTATTCAAGATAACTTTTATAGCGTCTCTGATATAAATAAGTTCACGCCTTTGATCTCCTGTGCCCCAGAGCACGACGGGCTCTTCGCCTTTGTATTTTGCTGTGCAAATCTTACGAACAAGGTCATAAATAAAATGTCTATCGTGCAAATCGTAGTTCTCGCCATAGAGAGTAGAGGGAATAAAGAAAGAATACTTCATGTTGTATTCGTCTTCAAAAGCTCTAAGTCCTACAAGGAGCATTCTCTTAATCATGCCATAAACTTCGTAACCTGTTTCTGGAGTTCCTTCGAGATAGTTTTCTTCTACTTTCTTAACATTATCGTTATAAGAACAGCTAGAACCAAAAGTTACAAACTTTGCTTGAGGTTGATGTTCTTGCCAAAACTCAAGAATGTTGTTGTTCATTTTTTGATTGATAAGGAACTGCTCGCCTGGATGTTTTTGGCAATATCCGCCGGCGGCGGTTTTAACAGCACAATGAAAAATAAAATCTAGTTTTACTTCTTCAAGTGCAGATAGGTCATTTTCAAGAAGATTGTTCTCTTTGGAGTTGGAAAAAAACAGTTGGTAGTCATCTTGCATTTCCTCAACTAGAAATCTCCCCAAAAACCCAGTATTTCCTGTAATCAATACTTTCTTCATTACTCACCTAAAAAAGGGGCTGTATTATCTCGTTTGGAGAGTATAACATCTTTTATTGGCCAACTTATGTTCACTGACGGATCATCGTAACGTACAGTGAACTGCTTTCCTTGACCTTCATAATAAGTTGTTTGTTTGTAAGAAAAAATACAATCGCTAGACAAGCATAAATGCCCATTGGCAAAACCGGCTGGTACTAAAACCTGGCGTCGATCATGTTCAGAGACGGAAAAAGTATCATGCTTAAGATAGTTTGGCGAGTCGGGGCGCATGTCTGCAACTGCAACGTAAATAGAACCATAAAGACATTGAATGAGTTTCCAGGTCTTAAAGTCCCCATGGAGCCCTCTGAGCACATGTTGTTGTGATAAAGAAACATCATCTTGGACAAACTTTAGAGGGTTACCATTATAATCTTTGAGCACACTATATTCTTTTTCATTATAGGTTTCGATATATTTACCACGATAATCATGAAAGACATCTGGCGTGACTATTTTAACTTCTGGGAGTATAATACTTTGTTCTACTTTCATTACCAACTTATCTCCCAGTCTTTAAAATCGGCAGCTAAACAGTCAATCTTGTAGTCTTTACGACCGCCGACAATCTCTTGAATCTTGTTCTTCGCCGTATTTCGAATACCATTAATGCCGTGAGTTAGTTCAAGGTTGTTTCCGTCTTTGATTCCTTTGCGATAGTTCGATTCGTTATGCCAGATATGCAGGTTCATTTGAGATAAAACTACGATTGCTCTGATCGTTTCGGCAGTGATCTCTCCGCCATCGTTTAAACAAAGTTGTATATCATGAACAATATCTTTGATTTCTTGTGAGTATTCTGCCTTGTGTTCTGGAATGAACACTTCTTTAAGTTGTGCAATAGACAATCTATCTATAAGTTCGGATAAGGTAGGTAGGTATTTTCTATCAGTCATTTTATCTCTTCTTTGTTTTTAATTTTTTCAAAAATATATTTCGTGTTGTATTTCTCAACAACTTTGTTGTAAGCACTTTCAACCATCGGCTCATATTGCGACCAGTTTTTGTTGATTTCAGTGACTTTTTCTTTTAAATCTTTAGAATCTTCAAAATAAACAAAGTCTTCGTCAGCCGCAAACCACTTTTCTATAACGTTCCATGGGTCTTTCTTGACTAACATCAAGGCTTTACACAAAGCACTTTCAACCGTTCTGCTTTTCAGTTGAGGTAATAGCCCGGTTTCCGTGTGGGAAAAAGCCTCATTGTCTTGCCAAGACGGAAGGGTTTTGATGATTTCTATTTGTTGTTCGTTTAAGTACAAATTGTTTTGAATAATGGCTGTTCGGGATTGTGCGAGGACGCCCCACTTATCAACGTTAGGGATGTTCTCGTGAGTGGCAAGGTGATTTACACTATTGACCTTATTATAATGTTTAATGGTAGAAAAGAAATAATCAGTATCGGAAATGGACTCGATGTAAGAAGCAATCTCATCACTGTGTATGAGACCACAATACGCAACATCATATTTTTTCTCTACACCTTGAAACTTATTATAGATAAGATTGTGCGGGTAGGGCATTGCCACGAACTTGGTGGGAAGGTCTAAACCGTTAAGCCACTCAGCCGAATAAGGACAAATAGTATAAACTTCATCGAACAGAAGTTGTTGTTGGATAGGATTGAGCCCTATAGGATTGAGAGGTCCATAAAGAGTACACGGATGCTCAAGATTGATGTAAACTTTACGTTTAAAATTGCTTAAATAACGTATTATACGCAGGTCTTCTGTACAAGTGATTCCCACAAACAATCCTTCTTCACTTTCTTCAGAAGCAAGCTCGTCAAAGTTTAACTTTGAGTTAATATCATCAGGATACCAACCTTGTGGGGCAGTCAATACTCTCATTCACTTTCCTTTACTTGCTGTAAGATCCAATCATAGGTTTTTTCCATTCCTTCTCTTAAAGGTTGGGTTGGTTCCCATCCCATTTTTTCTCTATAAAGATTGTTGTCAGAGTTTCTACCATGGACGCCGAGGGGTCCATCAATGTTATTGATAGCAAGGTCCTTGCCAGAAATATCAATCGCCATTTTGGCAAAGTTTTGGATAGTGATCATTTCTTCAGATCCAATATTGACTGGACCTTGAAAGTCAGAGTCTACAAAACGACGTGTTGCTTCAATACACTCATCAATATAAAGAAAAGATCGTGTCCTGCTTCCGTCGCCCCAAACTTCAATAGAGTTTCCAACATCTGTCATCGCTGCCTTCCGGCAGAAAGCGGCAGGTGCCTTTTCTCTACCGCCGGTCCAAGTTCCTTGAGGTCCAAAGATATTGTGGTAACGGGCTACTCTTACATTAAGACCGTAGTTTTTTGCAAAGGCAAAATACAACCTTTCACTAAAAAGTTTTTCCCATCCATATTCGCTGTCAGGGGCGGCGGGGTATGCGGAATCTTCTACACAATTAGGATTATCAGGGTCTAATTGATTGTGTTCTGGATACATGCAAGCCGAAGAAGAGTAAAATACTTTCTTTACGCTCTTCTTCATTGCTTCGTGAGCAATATTAAGATTGATTTGAGCAGAGTTGTGCATAATATCAGCATCGTTCTCTCCTGTAAAAATAAAGCCTGCTCCACCCATGTCTGCTGCAAACTGATAAATAACATCCAATGAGTTTTCTTTGTCTCCCTCGGATGTTTGATTAGGTCCAAAAACCATCCGGCTGACGAGTGCAGTATCTCTTAAATCTCCAATAAAAAACTCATCGCAGACTTCTTCCATGTTCATAAATTCATTGGGAACTAGATCTACTCCTCTTACCCAATATCCTTCTTCTTTTAATCTTTTCGCCATGTGACCGCCAATAAAGCCGCCAGCACCACAAACTAAAGCTGTCTTCATTAATATCTCCTTTCGTAAGCGAACAAGTCTCCGTATTTTGAACGTAAATGTGCGATAACTTCTTCTCGTTCTTTAATCTTTATTTTAAACCCGCTTTTGGCAATTTCAACCGCAAAAGCAAGTTGTTGCGATTCAACCAGCAATGTCGATTCCGGCTTATAAGTAACGTAGTCAAACACTATTTCTTTTTCTTTGTCGTTGTTTTCAATAAACTGTTTAACTTGAAAGTGCAAATGATCTTCATTGCTATGGTCTGAAGCGATACTTATAAGTGCGTCAATGCCTAGATCTTTAGCGTAAATTGCTAAAGCCCTGTTATCTCTTGGGAAACAAGGACCTCCATAACCATAGCCGTATCCAAGATATTTTGGTCCAATCCTTGTGTCCTCTCCAATCGCTGATAGAACTGTTGTAGGATCTCCGCCTGAAGAAATAACAATATCGCCAATCATGTTAGCATAAGCAATTTTTGTTGTCAAGAAACAGTTCAAAGAAATCTTTGTAATCTCTGCTTCTGTTGGGGACATTCTACAGATTCTTGGTTCATTAAGAGTGTGTTTTTCATAAATCTCTTGTATAACGTCTCCTGCCTTCTGTGAACCTTCGCCAATCAGAACCATATCAGGGTATGCTTGATTCTTTAAAATCGTTCCTTGGGCGATAAACTCGGGGTTATAGCTTACTGTGTAGTTAAGGTTGTTAAGACTTTGTTTAACAGAGTCACAATAACCAGGCATTGTGGTGCAACACACAATAAAATGTTTTTCTTCGTTTTGTTTTCCTAATGATTCTAAGTTGTTAATCAAAGTATCCACTTGCGAGTGATCATAGCGACCATTTTCTAAAGAAGGAGTAGCGACAACAACAAATAAAATGTTAGAATGGTTTACTGCTTGCTCAAGAGAAGTTGTAGCCTTAAAGTTTTTCGCTGCTCTCAAGTGTTCTTCTACGCCTGGTTCTGAGCTTTTTAAAGTTTTATCGTTCACTAAATCAACGTATTCTTGACTAATGTCAACTCCAACAACGTTGTAGCCACGCTTTTCAAGAGTAAGTCCAAAGCATAAACCAAGCTTACCAATACCAATAACTGATGCGTTCATTTGTTCTCCTCTAGGTTGAAAATTGGAATAGGAATCATCTTGTGTAAGTTTTTGTTCCTGTATCCATTAAAAATATCTAAGACTTCTTTTTGTCGTGCAGAAAGTTCTTCTGTATTATTGTTGTCAACGTAGTCCATTGCCCACTCCAACTCTTCATAAGAAG
>Ga0080013_1005184_pt1 | contig 12310 bp, 14 predicted proteins | sample ETNvirenome_6_85_FD_69236 | JGI IMG/M metagenome (GOLD analysis project Ga0080013, IMG submission 69236) | Marine viral communities from the Pacific Ocean - ETNP_6_85 (SPADES assembly) (version 2) | ecosystem: Environmental > Aquatic > Marine > Oceanic | place: Pacific Ocean | collected 2013-06-19 | reverse complement strand
CTGCGCTACAGGTTCTTCACACACCGCGCAGATAATCCGAAGCCGGTGCGCTTCCTTGTCGTAATAGGTCCAGGTACCCTCACCGGGGTGACACTCTCCGTGCAGGAAGATTGTTTCGTCTTCGCAGTCTTTACCACCGCAAGGACATTTCATCGCTTCCATATCTTCACGGTAAAGTGTCTTAGGTGTCTTAGGCATCTGTCTTTTCCGGGTAGCGATCTGCATCGCAGTCGTCGCACAGCGTCTTGACCCAACCTTCACCCCTTCTGGTTCCTGGCTTGCTACACCTTTCGCAGATCTTGTAGGACATGGCCTCGGCCATCGCGATAGCGCCGGTCTGCCAGGGGTTGGTCTTACCGTCTACGTAGAAACGTAAGACACCGAACTTCTCCTTGATCTGAACTACTTTGATTGTAGTCTGTTCACTTGAAAGTAAGCCGCAGAGCGTTTCAACTATAGGCATCCATCCGTCACCAAAGTACACACCACACGCAACTTTCTCAGGGAACAGCTTCGGGTATTTCTCAGCGAGTTCTTTTTCCTGGCTCATTTCTTTCTCCAACTCATGTCGAAGCCGTCTTGCCAGGTGTCCCGGTACGGACCAACCTCGACAGCGTCGAAGGAAGTATCTTTGATAAGTTCCAGACTCTTTTCGCATAACGATCTCGACTCTGCGGCAAGGCCCGATCTCTCGTAGATGTTCAATTCCGTTCCCACGGTTTTTAACTGTTTTACCAAGAGGTTCGTCTGCTCTCGCAACGCCGCGACCATGCCGATCAACTGAGCGCGGGTGGGTTCGCTTGTTCGCACGTTTATATAGCTCTTACACGCAGGGCAAGTAACATTGTCCGGGGTACGTGTGGCCTGTACCTTGCCGCAATCATCGAGCGTCATGCCGCATCCAACGTTGTTGGCTACGTCTCCCCGCAGGTTGTCGTCGTAGGGATCCCACCAATGCAGGGCGCGGGTAGGCTTGTCTTCCTCCGCATCATCGCAAAAAGGCAATCCCGGATTGAATGTACCCCCGAGGTAACCACCTCGTGGCCAGTTTTTCTTACTCATGCCGCCATCACCTTGACCATGTCGGCCAGTTGGTCAAACCCGGTGCCCTCTTGGACATCGAAGTCCGCGTTGTAGTTCACGCGCTCCAGGTGCGCTCCGCGAGCGCCGATGATGCGACCGGCGAGCATGTCGCCGTACATCTTCTCGTACTCGTCGTGCAGTGACTGGAGGTACTCCATCTCTACGCCGACTTCCACATCGCGGTTGCGTTCTTTCATGCGCCGGTACGCGGTCTCGGGCGACGTGTACAGGTAGATAACGTGCGTTGGGAACCGTAAGCCGTTGCGCATAACCTCGAAACAGAACTTGTAGCAGTCGTGCTGTTCCTTGCTGATGAATTCGCCCTTGTACAGGAGGCTCTCAAAGTTCAAGTCACCCCAAATCGTGCGGTCCAAGAAAATCGGTCCCTGCGGGGGGTTTCTTGTCTGCGCCAAGTGCATGGCGGTCTGCTTCGTGGCGTACCTGTAGTGCAGCAGAAAGATCTGCATCACGAACGGGAGGTGCCACGGGTAGCGTGCGTGAACGTTGCTCGCGCCCAACATGAACTTGTTTAGGAGCAGCGTGATCGCGCCGGCACCACCGTGCTGCGCGACGGCATCCGCGGCAACGTCGAGATCCGCAACAAAGAACTCGTCTTCCTTTATACCTACCTTGAGGTTGGGAATAACACCCTGCATCAACTTCTGTGTGGCCTGTACCGGCATGAAGCCCTCTTTGCCCTGACGAAGCTCTTCGTAGAACTTTGCCAGGAACGGATTCGCATCCACAGGCTCTTCGATGACCACGCCGTTTACACGCTTGGCCACCTCGCGGCAGAACGTCGTCTTGCCGATACCAAGCAGTCCTTCGACGCCTATTACAGGGACGGTCATGGGTTACACCGATATCAACTGCGTGCCACCCTCGGGATTTAAACGGGAGGCCAGCGTTTCGAAACTTGGTTTGTAGCAAGGGGCAGCCAGTTGAGCCTTGAAATGCGTCCCTGCTTCGAACGGGGTTCCGATCCAATTGTAGGGGCACTTGAGCCAGAGCCGGTGTACGTCCTGACGTTCGGTTGTAGCAGTTTCGCCTTCGCCGGTTTTGACTTCGGTCTCCTTGAGGTCGAGGAAGCCAACGACGTTGCAAGAACCAAGCAGCATCTGGAGCGTCTTCTGCCCCGGGATGTCGGGCACCATGCGCGAGATGCTCTCACCGTCACGCTCGTACCGGACGTGGCACGTCCACACGAAGTGCGTACCCAAGTTGTGGAAGCGGTTCCGCATGTTCTTGAGGTGCTCGTAGAACTTGTCCCACACGTCGAAGGTGGCGCGGCGGTTGCCGTAGTCCCTCTTCTCACTGATGAACATGTGGAAGTATTGAGACGAGGTGTCCAGCGCCCAAGTCTTGTAGCCACGGTCCAGTTGCAGCCCTTCAGCGTTATCGAGAAGCTGCTGCATGGATACGTTGTTCGCACCCGCAGGGGAGCCGTCCACCGATACCACGTTGAGGATGTCGATGTCCGTGCGTCCAGACGCTTTCAGCGTAGGCCGCGACGAGCGTTCCGGTCCAACAGCGAGCACCAGCATGGGTCCAGGGAAGGTGCTCAAGATGTGCGTCTTGCCGTGCTTGGTATGCCCGTAGAACAACGCCGTGATCGGACCAGCGGGCGTTTGGTCTACGTTTTGAATTTTGTCGAGGATGTTCATCTGGTCAACTCCTTAGGGGGCTTCATGGGTTCGTAGGCAGGAGACATAACTTCTTCGTAGTCGAAGTAGCCCGCTACCTCCCAGATATCGATTTCTTCTTTGGAGACTGCAATCACGTTGTCATCAAACGTGAACACTTTCTTGGGCACCCGAATCATGCCGTTAACGAATTGCAAGCCCTCCTCGGTAGGACGATAGAAGCCGGTGTGCTTCCGTGTATCGTCTTCCGTGTTCGGCTTCCGCTCCAACAAGTCCCACCAGCGTAGCGTAGGGTGTTGGTTTGAACGGAGCAGCCAGCGTGGACCTGTGTTCGGTACATCGATCCACTGTGCATCATTCTGCTCCCACGTATACACGATCCAACGGAGGCCAGCCGCCATCTTGTAGTTGAGGGCGCGTCCGTAAACTTTTCCCCAACGGCCACAGCAAGGACACGTAGTACCGTCCGGTAGACGCCCCACGAATTCTTCTTGAGCCTCTTGTAACGTGTGGTCGCATGGATCTGGAAGTTCCGGTCGCAACTCATACGCCAAGGCTTGGCTGAAAAGGTTTAGCTGTCCCATCGTATCTCCTAGAAGGTTGGCCCTGTGACCGGCGCTGTCGTCGGCTCCGCTTTTTTTTCTTGTGCGTAGAGCGCCTTTTCAAAAAGCTCGATCAACTCTTCCAACAAGTCGGTGTAGTCATACTCCATAGACAACCGAGCCATGACACCTTCACCGATTTCTTCGGCAGTCAGGCGATCAACCTCTTTAAAATTGTCGGCCTCCTGTGCGGCCAAGCTGTGAAGGTTGTCGATACCAAAAGTGAGGTCGCGAAGTTTACGGATGGTTTCGCGGATCTCGTCGGCGCTCATGTTTATGATCTTCGCCATCAGTAGTCTTCCTTCTGGAGGTTGTCCGACCACTCCTGCGGGAGTTTTGTTTCACGCCGTGCGTAAGACCCTTTCTCGATAGCCTTGGCGAGCGTTTCCAGTACATCGGGCACATCGCCTACGAAGAGCTTCGCGTGTTCCCGTATCGCGTGGGCGATGCGTTTACGTTCGCCTTCGATTACGATCTGGCGTAACGCCTTCGCGGCCTGTTCCCACCTGTCTACATCAGGCATCGTCTACTCCATCACCGCCGCTCCGTAGCGACTCATAAGTCTCACCCACGCTTCCGACGTACCGGCGTTTTTACGTACTTGTTCTTGAACATGTGCTCGGAGCAGACGTCGCTCTTCTTGACGCGGGGGTATAAGCCATCCTTGGGTGGTTTGAAGCGGCAGTTCCAAGCCGGTACATTTTGTTTGTCTACAGGCTTTTCGTCGCGTGGCATCTTCTTGCTCCACTGACAGTTTTTGCATTTAGGCTTGCCGCGCGGTTTGATACGACGCGCTTTATGGCGCGACTCCTCGCGGATTATCCAGCGTACTTCGTGCTGAAAGCGTTTCTGCCAGCTATACAGGATGGCTTCTATGAGATGTTTCAGGATTGGCATTTGGCACCCTTTTCGGTTGCGTTCCTATTCGATCTCAAACTTGACCATCGACCACTTGTCAGGAGCGAACTGAGCAGTGATGATGGGATCGCCTTCTTCCGGCTCCAAAATGAACGAGAGCATCCCGTTCACATTGATCTTGTGACGGTGTCCTTCACAGACGATGTCAAAGCTGGTGTTACCGCTCTCGTACTTTACGTTCCAATTTTTAACTTCCACGTTCTTCCTCCTTTTGAGTTTCTTGTCCCTGATCATTGCCCAAGGCGTTACTTTCATATGTGCTTCCTACTGCTTCATGATAATTCCATATCGTCAAAGTCCAACGCACTCAATTCGGCCAACAGTTTGGCGGTACTTTCTTCTTCGCTACGACCACCAAGCTGCTCACACATAGATAACGCGCCTGGATCCTGAACACAGTTTTCTATGGCCTTGGCCTTCTTCAACAAGTGCTCGTACATGAGCATGTCGATGCTGTCCTCAACGACGAGGTACGAAATCAAAACGTTGGACTTTTGTCCCTCGCGGTGTAGGCGTCCTTCTGCTTGGAGCAGCGTGGCTGGTACCCAGTACAAGTCCACGCACAAGGCGTAGGAAGCGCAGGACAGTGGATTCAGTGCTTGTCCGGTTGCACCCAAGGTTCCTATAAAGGCGCTGCCGGTATCACCTGTATCATCTTCTAGGTCACGGAACTGTGTCGCCAGCTTGATCCTTCGTGGACCTGTAGTTTTACCTGTCACGGGACCGAAGACGTGGACACCTTTCTTGATCAACTCCTTGGAGATGTACTCTGCGGTTTTTTGGTACCAGCAGAAGACGACAACTTTTTTGTTCCAGGCGTTGTTGACCAAGTCCATGGCTTCACGGACGGCGACGTCTCTCTTGGCCCACGAGATGTGCTTGGCCATGCCTGTCAGGCGCGAGATGGTTTGTGCGCCTAGAGAACCGGATCCAGCGGTCAGCGTTTTTATGGCACCCGCGACCTCAACGTACTTTTTAAACGCGGTCTGATTTAAACCGTCTTTGGGTATTTTGACGACGCGGCGTTGGAACGCGGGGAGTTCCTTACGGACGTGGAATCGGCTACGGCGCAGCAGTACACGGGTGAGCCGGTAGCGCAGTTCCTCGATGTTGCTCTCGCCTTCGTCCTTCCACCCGTACTCGTCGCGGTGTGCAGCGCACCAACGCGTCCGGAAGCTGTTGCGGTGGTATCCTGCCCAAGGCACCCACGGTCCCCACAGGTCAGGTTGAGCGCAGTCCAAGAGCATCCACAGGTCGCGCACCGCGTTGGTGACCGGGGTCGCCGTCATTATGATGCGCTTGTGGATGTTGCTGTCCTTACAGAGTCTCTGCGCGGCCCTGGCGTCCTTCCTGCGAGGGTTCCGTAGATTGTGGGCTTCGTCCAAAATAACGGCTCTCGGTCTGACGTGAGCCGCTAACCACGGCTCCCAGGCATCCAAGACGTTATAAGTAAGGAAGTAACCATCCGCTTCGGGCAACTTGCTTGGGTCTGGGCTGCGGCTCTTGAGTTGGGCCACGTTTAAATTGTAGTACTTCGCTGCATCGGCATCTTCACCGACCCAGGAGCCAAGAGCGATAAGCGGTCCTACGACGATGAAGGGTCGTAGAAAGCTGTTTTCGTGGAGGTAGTGGATAGCCTGAATTGTTTTTCCAACGCCGGTATCGTCTGCGACGAGGCACCCTTTGACCGACTTGTCTATAAAGGTGACGCCCTCGTTTTGATACTGGCGAAGCTTCAACCCGGATGGAGCGTACCGTGCCTTGGGTACAGCGTAGTCGCCGTTGCGGGCGGGCAGTACATTCTCTGGCAGGTAGTACCGACCGTACTTCTTGCTGTACACCACTCCCGGCATTAATTCCAAGAGTTTAGGGTCAACGAACCCCTTAGTCCGTAGAGCGCAGAAGCCGCTCGGGGCAGGGTCGCCAACGATAGCGCCAGCAAGGGTTAGCATTTGGTCAAGATGCTCCGTTTGAAATTCAGTTGTGTTGCTGTTGAGCAAAAACAGCATCTCCCAACCGACGCGTTACGTCAAAATTTTTCTGCGATTACTTTTCATCCTCGTGGAAACACAGGGCTTTTTAAAAATCTTGTCTAAGGTGTCTCTCTGTGAGATTCTGAAAAGACAGAGAGCACAGACCAGCGACAGCGAACAGCGACAGCGCCTCTTTCACCAATGATTCCCATAGGTTCGTAGCTTTACAGGAGAGCTTTGTGCCCGACCAAGACACTTTTGGTGACGTTTATTATGAAGAAGACCCCGAATCTTTTGATCTGCGGGAGGAGGGAACCCCTTCAAATGATTCAGGTTCTGGGGGGATCCAACCTCCTAGTAACGGGGGTGGGGGAGGTGGTGGTCCTCCAAGTGGAGGAGGTAGTCCTCCTAGCGGAATCGACAACGATATCAAACCGATAAACATCCCTGAACCGCAATATCCCCCTGACATGGACTTGGGGGAAGTTCCTTCGTATCCACCAGTCGTTTTACCCAACGATATCATGGAGTTGCGGCTGACAAAGGATATGTACCCGCAGGAGGGGTATATCCCAAAGTACGTTCGCTGGTCCGAAGGAACGACTGATGCCCCACGAGCGTTTCACCTTATAGGTGCCATGGCTACTCTCAGCGCAGCCCTTGGTGACAACTGGACCGCAGACTTCGCGGGTGGCCAAAACGTCAATTTTTTCGCGTTGTTGATTGCGGGTTCTGGTAGCCGGAAAAGCACCGCCCTACGGCGTGCGCTGACACTCATCCCGCAGGATCTAAAATGCGCTTCAGCCCTCGCATCGACACCAGCGTTCGTTAAACAGCTTGCGGATAACCCACGCACCTTCTGGTACCTCGATGAAGCGGATACCTTGTTCCACGTTTTCCAACAGAAATTCGGGAGCGACCTGGCAACGCGCATGGTCACGGCATATGACTGTGAACCTACGATCTACTCCTCATTGACGCAGGGCGACATCGTGGCGAACAACCCGTACATCACGTTGGTCACGGGGACCGCCTTGGAATGGTTGAAGGATAGGAAGCTTACAGCCAATCTCCTACGTGGCGGCTTGATCTCTCGCTTCTGGCTTATCCCGGCGAAGAAGGAAAGGCTCCTAGCAGCCCCACCGCCACCAGACAAAGTGACCGAAGACGCACTCCGCGCTTTCATCGATGACGTTTACCGGATCAGCAACTTGGGGATTCAGTACAGGGTCGCTTTTGAGAAGGATGCGTTTAAATTACTGCTGCGGTACCAAATCGGTCGCGGAGAGGCTCCGCACACCAACATGAGCGGTGTTTGGAACCGGGCGATGGATCATATCGCACGCATTGCGCTACTTTTTCACGTTTCGTGTTTTCGGCGTGGGCAGGACCGAATCCAAGAAGACAGCGTTCACCAAGCAATTAACCTCTGGCACAACTTTTTGCTCAGGGGTCATTACTGGGCCGTTATGAATCTGGTTGCCACGGACGATCCTGTCGCAGAGTACGAACAGGAGATTTTGGCGCAGTTGGATAGCAAGGGTGGATGCCTTTCGGTCGCACAGTTAAATTACGGGCGTGGGTTCAAAGTTAGGGAGGCGCTTTTTAATTTGTACCTTCGCGAAAGACTCGTTTTTTGGGGATGCCGAAAAAAAGCGGGTGTGGGTCGCCCAAAATTTTACGTTACGTTTGGTCAGAAACCGAAAGGTTTTTCTCAGGCGGAAAAAAAGCTCCCGTTGTATTTGCAAAAGATGGTCGAAACTTCGGGGATGATTTTGGACGAAGTCGATCTTCCGTATGACAGCGAAACGTTCGGCGGTGGTGGTGAACAGGAACCTGAACCACAAAAAACGACAATTGGCTTAGACGATCTTAAACCCGGTGAGGTCTTCTACACGAAGGATGGTTTTGTCTTCTTAGGGGATGACTACGTGGGAGGTACCTTCTTAGGAAGCATCGAGGAGCCACCAGAGACCTGGGACATACGAGCGCCCGAAGAGTGGATTCCAGACATCTCTGATGACGGCTGGGAGCCTGATACAGAGGCCCCTGATACAGACAAAAAAGAGGACGATGGCTGGGTTCCGGACGATCCTGACGATGGCTGGGAACCGTAGGTTACATGTAGGATATAGTATGTATGTGTATGGTGATCTGGACCTATTTCGTATTTTTGAGTGTCTGCGCCCACCCCTATTTATAAAAGGAGGCTCTCTGTGTGTCGGGGGGTGGGGGGACAGAGGTAAAATTACGAAATAGGATTTACTGTGTGTGTAACTTAGTAGGATTACAACATAAACAGATCAATTCCTATTTTGCACTCAACCAACGAAATAGGTCATACATGTAGGTACTTGTGTGTTTCCGTGGTGTTGTTTTGTTGCTACAATTCCTATTTTGCAGAGGCAACCAACGAAATAGGAATTGTCTGACATGTAGGTTTTTGTGTGCTAAAAATGAAGACAAAACAACTAGCTTTCCCTTTTTGATTTGGTGAGGTTGTAACCCATCGCCTTCAACGTCTGCTCGTGTTCCTTCAACTGCTTCTTCAACGCCTTCATACCCATGGCTTCAAGCTGACGTACACGTTCCCGACTGAGGTTGTAACGACGCCCCATTGAAGCCAACGTCTCAGGTTTTCCCCCATGGAAGCCATGGCGACGGAAGAGGAGTTCTTGGACCCGCGCGTTCTGCGCTGGGTTCTGACTGACGATCAACCGACGTATCTCAGTGCGGATTACCCGTCTTAATTTCTCGTTGTCGATGTGCTGGTCGTATTTGGGATTGCAACCTAAACAGTCAGCCAAAGTGTGATTCTTGTCGTTTTTCAGCGGTTGATCGAGTCGCTTTAAATTGGACTGAATTTGAGCCAAATGCACTTGATCCGTTTCCGTTGGTCGTAAACCCATTTGATCCAACGCGGAATCGAATTCGACTTTTCCACCGGCTTCGTCCGTTTTTTCTTTGAGGATCCTTTTTGCGACACGTAGGTTCGTAAAAACGTTGTGCGGCAGCCGAATCGTTCGCCCTGCCTCTTTTACTGCGGCACGGATAGCTTGGATAACCCACCAGGTAGCAAATGTCGAAAAGCGGTAGCCTCTTTCCGGTTCAAAACGTTCTACGGCTACAATTAAGCCGGTGTAGCCGTACTGGACCAAATCGTCACGGTCCAGACAGTCTCCGCAGTCTTCCTGTACCTGTAACTTTCCAGCGAGGTGTTGAACCAGTCCTTGGTGCCGCGCCAGCATCTGGTTGCGAACCTTGAGTGCTTGGGCGGTGGCGTTAGTTGCAGCCTCTTTGTATTTTTTGGCTGTGGCTGGAAGTTCGCGGCAGAGTTGCTTCAATTGCGAAAGGCTGTTGTGGGATACTAAAATCTGCCCCGCCATCTCAACGCGCTTCTTTCCGGGCTTACGGTCCTTTCGCTTCAAGGTCGTGTTTAAATTCTCTAGAAGCTTTTCGGACTTCCCCGCCTCCGTCTTCTTAGGTTTTACTTTGCCCAGCGGACGCTGCGTTGCATCACATGCGTATATATAAAGTACCCAGGCATCAACGAGGTGCTTTCGAAGGCTGCGCCAAAGAGGGAGTTCTTGCTCCCAGCTACCACGGGGGGCCGTTAAACCCTTCTTGGAAGGCTTCCGTTTCTTCTTAGATGCGTTTAAATCGTCTCGCAAGATTCTCTGATTGTCTGGATCTGTGACGCCGTTGTCAAGTGCCGGGTGTTAGGGTAGAGTAATGGGGTCGCGTTGAAGGAGTCCTCTGTGGTCTACCGCAATCCTCTCGTTCAACCTCCCATGGACGTAGTTCTCGACTACAATTACATACGAAGGCAGAAGTCGCGCATTAAACGCGCTATCGATCTTAACCAGCCTTTCACTTGGTTCCCTACCGTCCAACTTGTCGCCAACATAGCTCTTAATACACTCTACCTAGAGTACAGACCCCACGCAAAGCAAGGTAAGGCAGGCTACGACAGAGATATTGCCCGTGCGCTTGGTGGGTTTGGACCTGGTACTGACTTCGACCTCTCCGAAGCCGTCGAGCGGTCGCCTAGGCACGTCGATTTCACCTTCGACCGTTTGAGGACTATTCTACACGAGCAAAGTCAACGCCTCGCTAGGCGCTTGGATGTTCACAATAGAATGGTAAAGTTAGCAAGAAATATCGCATCCCGTGGAGAAGACCCCGATTTCGCTGTGCCTGAAGTCATCAGACAAAATCAAACACGCATGGTAAGGGAAGCCAGTGCAGCCTTCTTCGAAACGTTGAATATCATCCGGCGAAGTCCCTTCAAAGATCGCAACCATATTGTCGTACGTATACCTGCCAGAGAGTACATAACTTTGGCGGGTTACCCCGTGGAACTTCTAGGACACGATCCTAACAGCCCTGTGGACAAGGACTACGTCCAACTGCTAGAAGCCGCTCTACAACGGTTCTCCGAGAAAATTGATACCTTGAGTGATGGTTGGTTGAACCGTTGGGTGATACCACTCATCGTACAGTTCCCGCGTGGTGCAGCAGATGTCGAAAGCTTTGATACGGAACAGCTAGGTTCAGCCGTTGGGGGCAATTCTGACGGTTTACTGTACATAGGTCGGTACCCGCGCAATCGAAGAGGTCGTGACAGCCTTGTTGGGGTCATCGCACATGAACTTGGACACCGTGTCTTTGATTGGTTAGAAGAAAGTCTCAAGTGGTTAGATATGTATGAAGATCTCTTCCTCTACGCTGCTAATGAAGATGAAATTAAAGACGGGTTGGATATCTTCCGCGCTAACGACTACCTAGAAGGTTTTAGCCACAGAGACATTTGGTTCCTTTCTAAATGGGACCAGATATGGAAGACAATACCTACAACGTACGGTCAGCGCGATAAGTACGAAGCGTTTGCAGACGCTTTTCGTTTGATATTCATGTTCGGTATCCGTACACTTCCCCCTGAAATGCAAAATCTGTTTCGTAAATGGTTCCCCGAGATACACACGAATCCCTCAGAGGAAATTTAAATGACAATTTACACCGCGCTGGCAACAGAAGATTCTTACGGGCAACTCTTAGCTTTGGTTGAAGATGGTGACGCAGTCCTGCGCGGTGAACGTTACACGTTGGAAGGGATCCGTGAAATTGCGGTTGAGACTATCGACGTGCAGACCAACCCACGCATTACGGCGGAAGGTCTCTCTGGCGATGTTATAGTCGCTGACAGATATTTTGTCGATGTAGAGGGTGAGTATAAGTACGGTACGTGGAAGATGGCTTGGTGGCGCGAGGCGATTCAGAACAGTGTTGACGCGAAGGCGACACAGATAGACTGTCGCATTGAATACGACGACACACTATCGGTGGTAAATGCACCCGCTTGGAAGATTACGTGTGAAGACAACGGGCGTGGGATGGACGAGGATATCTTCTTGGATGCCTTCGTCGTTTTAGGGGGTACAGGCAAAGAAGAAGACGTGGATGCTACCGGTGGTTTTGGCGTAGCCAAGGCGTTGTTGTGCTTCCCGTGGATGTTCTGGGAGGTCCGCACACAAAACCTGTATGCGTCGGGCGAAGGGATGCATTGGAACGTCAAACCGGTTCCCGGGTGGAAAGCCGGGATGCGTCTGTCTGTTTGGATGCCTGACGATAAGCATTTGGTGGGTTATCAATGTGAAGAGGTAATCTCCCGTAGTTGGCTCCCTCGTGTATCGTTCTCTCTTTTAGACGAAAGCGGAATTGTCACCCATCCCGCAGCAGATGAAAAGGCCGGTAAACTGCAAGAGAGGTTCCCTAACGCCAACTTGTACATGAAGAGAAGTGACTACGATACCGACAACTTGTACGTACGCGATAAAAATGGCGTCTACATGTTTGAGAAGAGCATCAAACGTGTACCGCGCAGGTTCATCTTAAAGCTGACGGGGAAGTCCACCAAGCTTCTAACTCGTAACCGTATGGACTTCGCAGATGAAGCTTTGGACGGCGCTTTCGAAAACTTCAAAGAGACCCTCGCCGCTGACGTGTTGAGCAAACTGCGGAAGCAACAAGGTTTCGTAGAAGAGAAGTATTACGGAGCCAGCTACGACTTAGAAGGTGAGTGGAAAAACAG
>Ga0080013_1005183_pt1 | contig 12311 bp, 20 predicted proteins | sample ETNvirenome_6_85_FD_69236 | JGI IMG/M metagenome (GOLD analysis project Ga0080013, IMG submission 69236) | Marine viral communities from the Pacific Ocean - ETNP_6_85 (SPADES assembly) (version 2) | ecosystem: Environmental > Aquatic > Marine > Oceanic | place: Pacific Ocean | collected 2013-06-19 | reverse complement strand
GTTCGGGCCGGTTTAGGCTGCGGCCTTTTTCCGGTTCTTGAACGCGTCGTATCCGACGATCATAAGCAGGATGACGCCGAGCTGGGGAGTAGAGAAAGGCATTTTGCGGGCTCCATTTGGGTTGTGCTTATGCAGGTTCCCGCATTTTCGCCCGCGTTTCAAACAAAACCGGCGCACTGAGCGCGGGCCCGTTAAAACGGCCCGGGTCGGGGGGGGTACGCGAGATCACCGAAGGGGTTTTTGCCCGCGCGTGCGGGGGATGAGCGCACCGACCCGGGCGCGCTCCATACTATCAGATCCCGGGGCCCGGATCCCCTAGTTTGAGTGGTCCACTGTTACACAGTTCCAATAGGGTTGACCGTACGCGCCGCCGGGCGTCCCCCGTAAGCGGGGAATCGGCCGCAAGACGTTTCAGATAGGACTCGAAGGCTCTTAGGTGGCTCGCGCAGCGCTTCGCATCATCGCTTATATACAGCACGGGGCGGTTGCCCCTCCGCACGTAATAGAACTTCCTGCCCGTCAGCATGCACCGGGAAATCGATCGCCCTCTAGTCTCCATCCTCAACCCCTACCGGCCCGCACCCACATTCACTTCGAGCCCACAACGAAAGATACGGCTCGCCGATTCTTTCCCCGCCTACGCGTTCCACCGGCCGCAGCTCTCGCCCGTCTACCAAAAACTCTCCGGACTGCGGTCTTATCTCGACGCTCATTACGCCCATTACCCGGAGAAGGTGCACCCACATCGACACCGAAGTTTGAACCTTCCCCCTCTCTAGCTTGCTTAGGTGCGACTGATTTAGTCCGGCCTCTTTGGCTAGTCTTCCCTGAGTCCATGGATCGCGGACCCGGGATCGGCGCACCGCTTCCAGAGTCTCCCCCGCGTGAAGTGTGTCGATTTCTCGTAACAACCGGGCCGCCGTTTCCTCCGTGAAGACTACCATTTATGGGCCCCCCGTCCAACCCTATCGGGCCTATTGCCGCGCTTGCTGTCGCTTGATTCGTCGGGCTTTTCCCCTGCCGGTCCGCGCGCGGCCTCGATCACCGTGGCTGCGGCCCTTCTTCGGCTGCACCACGCCTCGCAAGCGCTGAACCTCTCGCACGTTTCACACCCTTGAGCGCTTCGGTGCCTCATTTTGTCCCCTGCGGGTTGAGCTCCGACGGGACCCAGCACGCCCCCTCTTTTGTCACCATCCAGTACCATCCGTTCCCGGGGATCCCGTACCTTTCTCTTGTGAGCTCCACACTGGCCTTGAGCGACTCCAGTTGAGTATCACCGCCGCAGACGTCTAACGCATCGAGATATATCCCAATCGCGCGCCCAAGCCCGCTTGCCTGCTCCTTGTCCAGACGGAAACCGACTTTCTCCGGGCGGATCGCCAGCGCTTCCCCCGTAGACCCGTTGACTGGGATCCCCGTAACCACTGCACAGAATCTCGTGCCCTCAGATTCGTCTGTCATCCCGATGCTCCATCCAAGAGCGCATGCGCGCCCCTAAAGTGTAAGGTGTCTATCTTCTCGGTTACTGCCCTGAGCGCTGTATCTTGCCCGATTTCCGCCGCAATGTTTGACATTGCGCTCCGTAGTTCTGCTTCCGTCTCTGGTTCGACCCGGTCCCCGGCCGCGACTTCCGACGCTACGAGCGCTTCGAGCACTCCGACCGCCTGCTTCCTTATTTGGTCCGCGTTTCGCCTTGCACCGTCCGCAAGCGAACCACGGACCATCGCCGACGCAGCCATTCGGATTGGCTCAGCCCGCCTAAATTCGGCCGTTCGCAGCGCAGCGGGAATACGCTTCCGGGAGAAGCGTTCGACATTCGCGCCCGGGTCTGGGAGTGATTCGGCCCAGTCCCACGGGTCACCAGCTTTGGTCCACCTACAGCCCTGGAGGACGCGCCACCCAAGCGAGAGCGGCCAAAGTGTGGGGCGGTCTCCGGTGGGCGTGCGGTGTGTAATCCACCCATGGTGGTTGGGGCCGCCGACCATGTATTCCCAAATCCCGGGCAACGCGTTCAAAACGTCGGGTAGGCGTCGGGTCTTTAGCGAAGTTCGCCCGGAGGCGAGTTCGGACAATCCCGCCCCCCTTACTCTTAATTCGACGCGCCAGACGTCACCGATAAGCGGGGAAGACGCCGCCCGGTTGTGGAAATCAAGCCACCAAGCCGATCGCGGCTTAACTCTAGCCTCTTCGCTCTTGTTGTAGATGGCCGCGCTGAAATCCCCGCCTTGCCCGAACGAATAGCCGGTTACCCGGCGGCCCCTCGCGAAAACGGCGTCCCTTGCATGGTGCTCCTCTACCCCGTGAAACGTCGTCCTGATTTCGGCGTCTTCCGACTCGGTTAGCCTTAGCAGCTCTCTTCGGAGATCTCCGAAGTCTTCGGCTGCGCCGATCGCGTCTATCAGCGACTTTTTCACCGCTTCTGGCACGTCTTCGACCGGGCGCGATTGGCGTTCGGCTACCGCCCGGACAATGCGCGATCTTCCCCGCGTTACGAATGCTCGCCCTAGGCCCGGACCCCCTAAGCCCAGCAGGTGGGGCTGGACGTCCACCGCCAGGTGAAGATTTGACACCGTAGCGGGTAGCTTTTGCCCCGGTTGAGAGTCTGACCAGCGGGAAACCATGCAAAGGACCTCGTCTGCTAGACTTGAGGCGCCCAGCGACCATAGAGCGCGCGCCCTCAATTCCACATAGGCGAGCGTGTCCCCCCCTTTTGGGTTGATCTTGATCGTTGCCCATGGACTGACCAAAACAAACTCGAATCCGAACCCTTTTCCCCCAGCTCCATAGGGAAGCACAGAAAATCGCCAATCACCCGAGGCTACGCGCAGCGTTTTTTCGCCGTCCTTCGATCTGCGCTTCGCTTCCCCGAGCGCTGTGAGTGCCGTGCTGTGAAGATGCCCAGCGACGGTAAAGTAGAGAGAGTCCACGCCCGTGCACACCACGTCTCTCCCGAGTCTCTCCACTGCCCATCCTTCGCGCACTCGTCTTGATTCTTTCGCGCTCTCTATCAGCTCGCTGCGGCCTACCCCCCGGTGCAAGGTTAGGTCCCTCCTCGCTTCTGAGTATCGGCGAAGTTCTGCGGACGGGTGGCATCGCTGGAAAGGGTTTTCGCCGCCCGCAGGCCAAGAAAGCGGTGCTGGGGCGCAACCAGGATGAACCCAAGCCCGCCGTCCAAGCTCACCTACGGTCCTCCCTGCCAAGGAATCGAACCGCCGCGCGAGATTGCGGGCGTCTTCGGCCATGGATCGCCAGCCCGGCCCCGGTAGGCGCGGGCGCCGGGGCCCGTCCCATTCCGACGGCTGCGGCGAGGGGAGAGAACTACCCGCCCGGACCTCTCGCGCATCGTCTGAGCATAGGTAGACCAGGTGCTGAGACTTATCGCTACCCACGGAAGGGGCAACCCCCCCGATGCGGCGCGGTGTTACCCCGGCCGCAGCGGGGACAGACGGCAGACGGTTTCCCGCCGCTATCGTTCAGCATTTGGTCCATCGCCAAAACCGAGAACTTACCCCCCCCCGTGTTACACAAGGGGGGGGGCTCCGCCCGGCCGTTTTCCGCCCGCTTAACGTGTCGCGCGATCACCGCTACCCCCTTGATCCCTGCCATGAGTAAGAAAGCGCCCAGGCCCCATCGGATCCGGTCTCTGGTATCCACTGTATCAGTCCTCCCGCAAATAAAATCTAAGCTGTTGTTTACGCATGCCCGGATCCCCGGCGATCACTTCCCCGGTGGAATGTGCCGCCTGCCACAATACCGGGAAAGAGTAGACACCTTGTCAATCCCCCGGTTGAACCGCTGGCCCCGGGCATAGGTCGTGTTATCGAAGCTGTCCGCCAGCGCGCTGTGATATGATACGTCTCCGTCTTTCCATATCCTCCCAACGTGTAGGTACGTCCCCCGGGACTTGGCCCTGACCGTCTGAGCCGCGTACCTCTTCCACTCCATCCCGGCCCCGCCTACAAAGATACCCCCTTCGAGCATCTCGGCGAGTTCGACCGCCTCCCAAATCCTCATACCTTCCTGTACCGCTACCAAGAGGCGCGCCCCAGACTGGTTGCCCAGCTCCCTGAGAATCGGAGCGGCGGATCTGCGCGACCTTGCTAGGCTCTCGTCCCCCCCTCCCACGATGTCAGGGAGCACGATGAAGCGCGGCACCAGCTTCCGCGCCGCTGAGACCACCGCCTCGACGTGGTCCGACTCGCGTAGGTCCGCCTTATCTCGCCATGCCGCGAACGCCCCATTGTCCAGCATGACGGGATCCGTCCCCCGGTATTCCCCCGCCCATTTCGGGGTGATGACCTGCCCCGCGATATACGGACGGATCTCGGGCGGGTGGGACCATTGCCATCCGGCCCAGAACTCCATTTCCCCGTTGCCCTGCCGCACTAACTCCTCCATGACTAGCTGCACTCCGCCCCCGCCTCGGGGTAAATGCGGTCGAACTGCCCGTTCTCGATTACTCGACGGCTTCCGCAACCGCAGCTCAGCGCCGCCACGAGAACCCCGCCTTGTGTTGTTTTGAGAAGGAAGTCGCCTTCTGTCTTGTATCCACTGTATCAGTCCTCCCGAAAATAAAATCTAAGCTGTTGTTTACGCATGCCCGGATCCCCGGCGATCACTTCCCCGGTAGATGCCGATCTGGTTCTGATAAGGGCGAAATTGGTGGCGTGACGCCCCCGGCGATGGAACCAATCCGGCCGTCGCCACAGACACCCCCCCCCCTTGAGTTCCCCGTCTCCGGGGGTCCAATTGAGTCCGGGGCTTAAAAAAGTCACCAGCGCATGCCCGGTAGGCGCCCCGCTCCGCTGTTTGAGGTACGCGCCGCCCGGCCCGATGGGACGCGCGGGATCGTAGAAGGCGATTCTACCGCGATAGAAGTCTATCGCGGACGCGTGAGGGAAAATCAATTCATGCCAAACCGACGTTTCACACACTGCGGGGATCAGGACCGAAGCGATCTGAATCCCGGATCGGTGCTCTCGTCGCGTGAGGTAGATCGCCCGCGCGATAAAGGCCCTCTTCTCGCTAAACGGTGGATTGAGCCAGACCCTTCGCCCCGGTGCCGAGAAGAGATCTAGCGGCTTTCGAAGGAAACAACGGTCCGCCGAGGTCCCGTCGAAGTATTCGGCGCATAGGGCGTTTTCCGCGCTTGCTGCGCCGTCTATGGTGTAACCAAACTCAGCGCATGCGGCGTCGAATATATGTCGCGGCGTCCGCCAATCGTCCCGCGACTTTTCCGTGGCTCGTCTATGCGGCTTCTGCATGCTCATCCCTAAACACTTGCGGCAAGCTATCACAGAACGTCGGCGGTTTAAAAGGGCCTAAATCGTCGGCGGTTCACACCGGCTGGCACGTCACCGCCCCGCGCCCCCCGTGGGTATTGTATCGGACGTAGTGGTAGGGCTTGAGATCGTCCACCTGTCTGAGCGTATCGCGCCCCCAATTTTCCCGGATCAGCCGACGGTCCGTCTCGCCGACTGCACCGAAGATGATCACCTGGGTAACCGTCGCCATGGTATCCGGGGGAACGTCTCGGTAACGCTGTGAGCACAGATCCGCCCCGAATTGAAGGTGCCTGTGTAGACGAAGGGACCTAGCGATCTCCGACGGCCCGACAGATCTCTTCCCCGGCAGAAGGCGATATTCGTCCACCCACAGAAACCCGCCCGGCTCCGCCGTTAGCCCTGTTACGGCTTTGTTTACGTGGGTCTCGCCCTCGGCTCGCAGCACAACGAACGCTGATCTGTTGGCGAAGAGATGATCCCGCGCGAGGTCGCCGCTATTCGCGATCACTTCGCCTGGGCCCGCCACGTGGGTTCCCGCCGAGTCGATCACGAGCACCCGGCCGTTGCTCCGGGCCCGGCTCGCAGCCATGTAGCTCTTACCGCTACCTGGATGCCCGACGAGTAGACGTACTTGCGGGATCGGCTTCTGTGGGCTCGCTCTGGTCATTCTCGGTCTCTATCGGCTTTTGATCCAAAGTTACCGCATAAACGAGAGAAATGCTCGACGTTGCGACCGCAAACCATGGACTCGACGCCGCGTTTTCAAGCCAGCCCATCCGATCGGCTGCGGCCACAAATTTTGTGGCCCAATCACTAACCGCAGGCTCTACCCCGGGACCGGGCGGGTGGTACCCGCGCCTTTCCTGGACCGCACCGATCCCCAGCATAAGCGGGGCGGTGAGCGCTTCCCCCATGGCCCGGTGACCGTCGGTTATGTGGCCAAACGGGTCTTCCGACACTTCTTCCGGGTCCGGTTTGGGCCTAACGCTCTGGGAAGCTTTCGCCTCCTTGCACCCGTCGCAAGTAACGGCGCCCCAATTCTGCGCCCATCGTTCTTCTTGTGCCTTCTCCGAACCGCACCATGTTCGTCCCGCCGTGCCCCGCTTGCGATGGTAGATCGGCGCGGTAAGAACTTGGGCCGTCTCCGCTTCATTGGCCGGATCTTCTCCGCTGTTGATCTCGGCGCCGTTCACTCTGGCATCCTAACCTTTTTACACCATCCCTGTTTCTGAGCCGCCCCGAGTAGTTCACTGATCACGGCGTCCCTTTTGGCGATCTCGGCGTCGAAGTGGTGTTGTAGCGCAGCGATTGACCGCGCCCGCTCGCGCGCCGTGACGTCCCTATGTGAAACCCCGGCTGCCTGCTTCGCCGGGCCCTCCTCGGCGGCCGGTTTGGCCTCTCCAGCGGTTTGATCCCCCGCGCTATCGTGCGGCTTTGCGCCTTCCTCGTCGGTCTCCGGTCCCATTGCGTGGCCCTTTCAGCCTATCCAGCGGTCGGTCATACGCTGGCACCCTACCACCTGACTGACTTCTATCCAACCGTCGCTGAATCCACCGCTGAAGAAACCCGCCCTGTTTCCGGGTCGATTTCGTCAATCCCCAGTATTTGGGGGCTCGTTCGTCAATCCCCAGTATTTGGGGGCTCGTTCGTTTTGATTGGAGTGCGGGGCGCCGGGGCTCACTTGGATAGCGGGCGCCATCCTAACGCGAAGGCGATCACCGCTCCGGCCGTCGCCACTGTTGCGACTCCCAGTAATGAAAGGCTCGATATCTCGGGTACCAGATCCCGGGCAGAGGATGACAAATCGTCCAGTATGCCGGGTTGGCTATCTTCCCACTCGCGTTGGGTTCGTGCGCTTTCTTCGAGTTCTCGCCGTGTCTTCTCCGCCGAGCTGTCTCTATCAGCGGCAGATCGATCCTGTGATTGCAAGTTCTCGATCACGGATCGGGGTAGCGCTCCGGCCTCGACGGCGACGGCTACGTTTACCGCTACGGCGTCCCCCTGGATCCCGAAGATGATGAACCAGGCGTCACAATCCGCCCCGTGGGCGGCGTCCGCTCGCCTAAATAGGGTACGTTCTGTCGTCCAGAGTTCCCGGAGTCGATCCCGGTTAACTTTTTGAGAGAATATGGTCATCGACTCTTGGTCTGTGAGGATACGGGCCCGGCCGGTTGTCCGGGTCACAGAGGCTCGCGCAACGGGGAGCGTGCCGCCGCACGCTTGGGCGTCACTTACCGGCATCGTTACTCTCCTCGATAGGCTCTTTGCACTCATTCCGTATCATGCACCGGGCGATCTTTTCGGCCGCTTCTCTCGGCGTCGATGCCCCTATCCCCTCGGCTGCGCATTCCGCAGCCCTGTTAGTATTCCGGCCGCCGCATCCGGTCGCGCATACTCCGACCGAGAATCCTACCCCCAGGCATACGAAAAGCGTCCAAAGCAGTCCGCGCAGCGTTATGCCGTCCCTCAATAGGTCTTTAGCGTTCAAGATCGATCGCCCCGCGCGAATGTGGCCGCGCCAATCGTGACCGGATCGTTTTTTAGCCAGTTAGGGGCGCATCGATCCCGGCCCCGGCTGTCCTTCGACAGATAACGGCGCGGACCGCACGATCCATTCACCGGCCGTGGCAGTCCCGAGATATGCGCGAATAAAGTTCGCCCGTCGATCGGGTCCGCTATCTCGCCGCTCAGAACCCGCCTAGCTATTCTTTCAGCTCGAGGCCATTTTGGGAACGTCGGCGCGTCGTTCCACCGTGATCTGAATGCTTGAGAGTTATTCCATACCCCTTGATTTGATCTGGCGTCGGGCCCCATCACCTCGACGATGGACCGCCCACTGTCGACCGCCCTGTTCACGCCGACGAAGCCGATCGCCTCGAGCTCCGAATCAGGATACTTCTCCAGGCCCGATGTTTCGGCGATCAGGGTCCGCGCCATCGCCTGGCGACCCTCGGCAGTGTTCAATTCCTGAGGTGCCCCTTGAGCGCGGCCCCTCACCACCCTAATGACCGATGCCCGTGCCTTCTCACTCGTCACCAGCAGCGCTGCGGCCACTGCCGCGATCCAGGACCACGGGCTCACGCGCGCCACTCTGGTCCCGTTCTCCAATCCAGGGCGAAAGTCGTACTTCCCCATGAAGCCGGGTTGTAGACAATGATTGTCTGAAACTCTCCCACGTAAACCCAATCCGCTGCAGTCGATGGGTAGAACGTCGTCCCCATGGGTAGGGACGGATCACACCGGCTGTTGTCGATGTCATCCTGAGATGGTTCCGGCGGCATTTCCTCAAGCCATTCCGTAGATATCGCGAAGTTCAGCCCGGAGCCGAGAGACGATATTCTGACCCATCGGATTCGCTCGCCCCTGTTTTTGGGGTGGATCACTTGCGTTGCGCCATTCGAGATCGTTCGGATGCCGCCGTGGGCGTCTAGGGGTCGGTTTGGACTCATAGTGCGGTGATCTTGTCGCGAAGCTTGCCGCTAATCTCGGACTCCGCTACTCGAAGGTCTCGGATCACGCCGGAGATGAAGAGCTCTGGGGTGAGCCCCGTCAGTCGCCCGGTGGGGAGAACTTGAGGCGTGAGAAAGCCGAGAACGGCTGCGGTGAGTCGTCTACCCGGACCCGCGAGGATAAACCCGGCCGCAGCCAGAACCAACCCGTCCATAACCCGCTGGGTTGAGCCCTCCACTGCCAGCCTTACGGCGCGCGGATCCCCTACCGGAACTTTCGTCAGCACGGATGAATGGGCCGGGTCCGCAGGCACCAAATCCTGGTTCCTCGGTCGGCTCGTCTCGTCGCGAAGCGCAGTGCTATTTACCATCAGGGGCATTCTATTTCCTCTTCACAGGAAGTACCTGCACGTATTTCTTTTTCAACAGCTCCGAAAGCTGAACGGGAGCCGTTGGTGGGTACGGTAGAAAATTCTGCTCGCACTCCCAGTAGCGCTGTGTGCCTGTACCGTCTCCTATCTGTCCGTGCCGAGCTGGGTAATTAAACGTCCGATCGTTGTACGCGTGAATGTTAAACATCGCGCCGCTTCTCGGGTGATCCCATTCCTCGGTGTACACGTCCAGATAGAAGAACAAGCCGTAATTGGCCATGGATTGGCGCCCGCTCCATCGCTCCGGCTTGTCGGGGAAGCAGATGTTTAACGGCGCGGCGCCCCCCATCGACTGCCCGCTTCCGGTTGGGCCCGTGGCCGGTGCCCGATCCTGCCCGGCCCCCCGTGCCAGATAGCTAACCGTATCTTGACCGGGGACTACCCACCCGGTCCTAAAGACTCCACCCCAATTGCGCAGATTCGGCAGGTAGGACCTACCGGCCAGCCATCGGCCGAATACTGACGCCCTATCTTGCCACGGTCGCGCCGTCGCCGGTACGGCGCGGTACCTTTCCCGATCTCGCGGGAACGCAGTGATTGAGCCCGGATCAAGCCAAGAGAGGCGCCCCCTCATTTCGCCGAATGCGAGGTGGTACCATTTACCGTCATCCGCCTGATATCCGGCTGTGTACATTGTGGCGCCGATGAATAGCCGTACTTTGCCGCGTTGCGATCGGTCTTCATCACCTCGTCTAAGCGTGATCCCTGAATAGTTTACGGTGTGCCATGATTCGACCAGGGGTACCAGGCTCCCGGACTCGTCGCGTGCCAGCACGCCGGGCCGTGATACCTGCCGTCGTTCTGGCACGTTCGGCGCGTCGCCCGCTTGAGGGAACCCGACGGGCCTTGCGCCGTCTGCTACCCTTCCCTGCGATCGTCCTTCGGCTCTCCATTGTGCGTGCTGTTGTGGATATATGGGTGCGTACGTGGGCTCATGATCGACCGGCAAACTTTGGCGGAATCTTCCCGTTAACGGGGATCCGTCGCCAGCCTTTAGCCCTTCTCCCGCTTTGCCGTACTTCCATCGCTGTGAGTTTGGACCCACGGCAACCGGCGCCGTTATTGCCCAGGACGTTGCCGGGCTTGGGCCCCGGCCGAAGAAAAAGCCGTATGGGTGGGCCTCCATGGCCTGGACCAATTGCCCATCTACGTACTGACCGAGTGGGACCGTTCGGCCGCCCGATGTTACCTGGATCGCTGCGGATGCCGTATCAGGGGCGCCGTCGCCCGCGTCGGAGCGGCTTGTCTGGCTTCCCTTCGGTCGTGCCAATAGGACGATCGCGGCGCCTATGGCGAGTGCCGCCCACATTATCCCGCATTGTCTCCGGCGGCCACCCCGAGGTTGCTAAGCATTCCGCCGACGCCCCCCCCGATCGCCCCGATCGCGGTCCCTAGGCCGGATCCTAGTCCCGACGAAAACCGCTCCCATGCGTCCTGGGGATCCTCATTGACGATCGTTGTGTACGTGATCGTGCCTGGGCCTTTCGCGCGCAGCGCGAAAAAGGCTACCAGCCCGGCGGCCCCGAGAAGGATAAGGGTCTGTGTTTTCATGCTGGATCCTCATTTGGGTGCGGTGCGCTTATTGGGTGATGCTCTGATCGCTCACCGGGTATGAGCCACATCTCGCCCATCTCTGGTTCTGTCTCTACCAGCTTGAGCCGGGTTACTGACCCGTTAGGGAGTTGAACGGAGCTCCGGCTACCTACGGACGTTGGCTCAAGGGCAAATGCCGGGATAAGGACGTGGCCCCCCTGAGGATCTCTCCGTCCTGTATTGGACCAGTACCAAGCCATAACCGATGCGCGCCCCCTGAATTAGACGAGCTTCGCCGCCTTGCGATGCACGTAAGGGCGTAGCTTCGGGTTGGAAGGCGCCGAGACCGGCGATCCGGATTGGTGACACGCGCACTCACCGCCACCGCGCTTGACCCCGGAGCTGGCAGTGGGGACCCGGATCCCCGCGATAATTGCGCTCGTGGGAGTCCAGCCCGAGCCGAAGGTGACACGGAGCACACCAACCGGGGCCTGACTCGGATCATCGGTCATTCCGAGCGCAAAGATCGGGTTGAACTTGCGCAACGAAAGCCCGCTTGAGTCCGTAGCCGAGTGGCTCCCCTGAAAGCGTCGCCCGAGATTGGCAGCCAGAGCCGGTGGCAGTCCGCGATAGAAGACCTCGGCGCTTTGGACGGGCTGATACTCCGTGAACATGAGCAACGTCTCGTCTCCGTCCACCACTTCGATCCCGTTAGAGATATTGTTGGCGACGCCCAGAGAATCAGGGGTTGTCGATACCTCAGCGAGCGCCAGATGTACCCCGTCGGGGGTCTGGTTCACGCGGTTGGAGGTCGCCGACTGTTGCCAGTACTGGACGGTGGACCCATGAGTTTGGGAGAGACCCTTAGTCGCGTCAGCGCTAATGGAGAATTCGAACGCGGATGCGGTCGTATCAACCGCCCACGTCGCGCCGCCCAGCGAGGCGGATCCGTCACCGGAGCGAATCTGTAGCTGGGCGTCAGAGATGAACCCGCCCCACATAGCGAATTGTCCGCCTACCTGAGTATTTCGGGCGACGAAGGCGATCGGGATCGACATTCGGAGCGTGAACGCGCCTGCCGTCCCGACGGTGAGCGCTTCGCCCAGGTTGCCGATGTTCAGGCGCGTTTGAACGCCCATAGCTGGGGCCACAGTGTGCAGGACCTCAGCGTCGACGTTGTTCACCGCGCCTGCTTGATAGCGTGGCGTGGCGAAATTGACGGAGCCTAGGACGGCGCTGATCAGATCTAGTAGTTCATCGTCATCATCCACTTGAATAGTGGTCTCGGTCCCCGAGGTGAGCTTGACCTTTACGTTCAGCCACAGACAGTCAATTCGATCGCCGCTCAGGATCTCACTGTCCTCGATGGGAAAGACCCCAATCGAACTGTTGGCGGCGAAAGTATATGCGGTCGATCCGCCAATATAGCGCTGGATTCTAATACTCAATTGACTTCCTTTTTTTGAGTCCTCGGTACGAGGCTTGCCGGGGTTCGGGCCGGTTTAGGCTGCGGCCTTTTTCCGGTTCTTGAACGCGTCGTATCCGACGATCATAAGCAGGATGACGCCGAGCTGGGGAGTAGAGAAAGGCATTTTGCGGGCTCCATTTGGGTT
>Ga0080013_1005182_pt1 | contig 12313 bp, 15 predicted proteins | sample ETNvirenome_6_85_FD_69236 | JGI IMG/M metagenome (GOLD analysis project Ga0080013, IMG submission 69236) | Marine viral communities from the Pacific Ocean - ETNP_6_85 (SPADES assembly) (version 2) | ecosystem: Environmental > Aquatic > Marine > Oceanic | place: Pacific Ocean | collected 2013-06-19 | reverse complement strand
TGTATTGAAATCCCCATCATCTTCTACCGATAAAGATTGTTGACCTATAGCTACATTACCTGAACCTGATGTTAAAAGATTGAGAGATTGATATCCAATAGCAACAGTTCCATCAGCTCCTGTGCCATCTCCAACACCAGCAGTTATCCCAGAAGTTCCTGCCTCACTTCCAATTATTACAACTTGGAGTGCATCAGTAATTAAATCCCCAGTTCTATCACCTATTAGAATATTCTTACTTCCAGTTGTAATAGCTTCACCTGAAGAGTATCCAATAGCAATATTTTTATCACCTTGTGTTAATGCACTCAATGCCCCATATCCTATTCCAACATTTTCAATAGCATCGTCTAAAGTTGCATCTGCTACATTTTCACCTATGAATACATTGTTATTTGTTCCACTATCTATACTTGCTCCAGCATTCTTTCCAAATACTGTATTGCCACTTCCACTATCATTATTTGAAAGGCTTATTCTTGAATTTGAATCAAGAACAATTTTCGCTGAACCACCTGCCCATATTTGCATTCTATTATTTACACCATGGTCATAAAGGATTCTGCCTTTAACTCCTGAAGTTTCGCCTTCTTCTCTAAAATCAACGTATGTAGTAGAGTCTGCATCACTTACAATAGAGATACCTGCTTCTCCTGACGGATTTCCAACAATAAGGTCATCTGCTCCACTATCTGCTGTAACATTCGTGAGGATACCACCAATTTGAAGTGTGCCTGCAGGCGTAGCAGTACCAATTCCGACCCTTGTAGTGCTTAATGAAAGAGCAGTATCAGTACCAAGACCGTCTTCTACATATTTAGCAGAAGCGTCTGCACTAACACCTTCTGAGGTAAGCTTTAATAATTGCTTATAGGTTGAAGCAATTGTTGTGTCAGTTAATGTTGCCATTTATCCAGTATGATCTTCCCAGGTAACGTTACTTTCGTTCCAATCAAGTTGTGATTTGTTCCAGATGACATCGTATATTGAGTTAAGAAAATTAACTACTTGTCGTCTGACAGAAATTGAAGGCATATTAACCTTTCAAGGCTATCATGTTAGTTGCAGTAGTACCTGTTTGCTTTACGTGAGTAATCTGAACAGGTAATAATTGTCCACTTGCAACATTTACGAATGTAAAATCAGAGGCACTTGTAGCTAAAGTAACCACCACGTTCCCCCCAACTCCTACATATAATGATTGATAAGTTGCTCCTAATGTTTGATCGCCAGCACCACCACCACCACCAGCAAGGGCAGTAATGACAAGTCCTGTACCGTATAAGTTTTTCTCTACAGCTGCTTGTGTTGCTATAGTTGCGGTTTCTACTGCTTGCGTATCTGTTTTAATAGTGTCAAGAACTGCATCTATTGTATCTAATACTGCATTGTCTGTAGCTGATAGGTTGGCTGTAACTGTTCCATCTACTGTAATCGTGTTTCCACCATCATCGATATGTACAGCTCCATCTGCTGCTAAAGCTATTGGACCAACATCGCCACTTGTGATTGTATTAGATCCGTATAATCCACCAACTAATAAATGTTTTGATGAACCATCTGTCCAATCTGCGTCATCAGCGTATACCGTATCATCTATCAATTGCAATGCTGTAATCATTGTAGCCTGGTTAGCTGCAGTAGCTCCACCAGAGGGTAATCCTGATGATAGTATATCTACTTGCAGGTGGCCATCTGAATCAACTAATGGTACATAGCTTGTTCCACCAGTTCCAGTCTTAACTGTATGGCTAAACATTACGACACTATCTTCAGCCTTATCTAGATGGACCTCAATGTTTATATCTGATCCTTCTGTCTTTAGCGTGACATTATCAATGTCTACCTTTAATGCATCTCCCCCTGTATTTAAGACCTTGTTTAATATCTCTCGTTCTAAATATTTTAAATTATCTGCCATAATTTTATCCTGTTACTACATAGCAATACTTAGTTCCACTTGCCCCTTGGCCTTCGACGTGAACATAAGTTGCTCCATTTGGTATTAAAAATTTGTGTGTTTTACCACTCTCTATTCTAAGTGAATTGTTTCCGTTTGCATCCCCTGATGTATTGTCAAAGCCAATTGAACATAGTTCATCACAATATACATATAATACTGTGTGGCCTGTGGGGACTGCTAGATTAACTTCATCATTTGTACCACTACTGCAAGTAGTACCTCTTGATGCTTCTGTCCATGCTGATGCATACTCTGAGTTCAATGCTTGTACACCAGCATATTTGTGTAGATTTTTTGCAACTGCCATTACGATGCCTCCGTATATTTAGTTGATTCGACCATGCTGGTGGTCGATATTGAATTTTCAGTAAATGATGCAGCAGTTAGATCAGCAATCTCTGTATCCGCTTTTGAATACTCAGATGCTTCAGTCATTGTAGCTGAAGCAATATCGCTTTCGGTATAAGATGCGCTGCTTAATGTAACTTCTGTCATGCTTCGTCTTTGTCTCTAGTTGCGTAAGTAGTAGGTTCGAATCCTTGTCCTTGTATAACTGTCTTCTCTACTCTTCCTGTGTTTCCATATTTCTTACCTTCTATTACGCCTTTTTCATATTGGTTTTCCCAATACTGTGCTGCTGCTAAAGTTTCAACATTTAATTCATATCCACGTTGAATTGCTTTAGCTACAACAGCATGTCTAAATTCTTCTGGTATGTCTGGTTCTTCAGCATACCCTGTTTTGCCAGATTGTGAACTTGCAGCAACTAATTGATTAGGTCTTTTAACTGCAAATATAGTTACTGTCTTTACTTCACTTGGAGATGCATATACTGTATCGGTATTTTCAATGCTACGTTTAACAATAGCAATGCCATCACGTTCTACCCACCAGGCAAATTTTCTATTTTCTGTAGCCATGGAAATTGCCTTCTTTTACTTTTTTAACATCTTCTATAAATCTTTCTAAATCTTCTTTTTCAAGATACTCACCGCCTGAAACACCTTCCCTAACCATAGCATCCATCCAGGTTTTGGGAGCTACAACGCCTTGGTAGTTTTTTATCCTAAGCCCTAATTCAGGCGAATAATCTTCAGGGTTTAATTCTAAAACCACCTTAGCCAAGGATGGGTTTAAACCCCTACCTTTTTTTAATTTTTTATCTACCATTTCTAATATTAATTCAACATTAGGAACCCCACTTCTTCCTGAATGGCTATGTCCTTGTCCAAAAATCTTTTTCATTCTTTCGTCTTGGTCTATTGGTGCAAAGCTCATTATGATATGTCCCTAATCTCTGGTCTTGTTCCTAATCTTGGAATATCATATCCATCATAATCTACAGATATGATTTCTATTATATCATCAGATAACCCATAATATCTTCGGTCTGCTACAGTACTAAAAGTAAATGCACCTGTCAACATCCTGGTTCTTCTGCCATACTCAGAAAGAGCTTGATTTAACCAAAGTCTAATCTGAGTTTCAGATACATTAGGATGATGCTGCCTAACCATTTCTATCATTTGTTTCTGTGTCATTTTTGCTGACCTATTCTTTGTAATTCTTTTTCATATTCTTGTTTTAACTGCGCAGCGTGTTGTAATGTACTTGCTGCTAATTCTATGTCCTCATTATTCTGGTCTTCAGATGCTAACTTTATCATGTACTTTGCAGCTGTTCCTAGACTAACTGCGTATTCTGCACCATCTGGGAATGCCGATATTCCAGTATCTCCATGACCGATAGAAGTTGGATAATCATATTTTAGAACCTCAGCGTTCTCATCCCCTGTAGGTTCAGGTAAGACAACTAAATACTTACCTTTAAAATAAAAGATTGGGTCTCTTTTTTGGCTTGAATCTGCAAAATGAATACTTCCACTATCTGATGCCCTACCATGCTGACCATAAGGAATTTCACTTGCATAATAGCTATCTCTAGATACAGATAGAATTCTTTTATTAGATACATCATAAGGATTGGAAGTTATTGCTTGAACACTAGAATTTCTAATTAATATATCTTTTGGTAATAGATCAGATACTTCTCTAGCTGTAGCATTTAGCATATCATTCAAGCCATTGGTATCACTTGCTATTCTACCAATTAAATCTTCTACTTGTAATTTAAATGTTTGCATTCATTTCCTTATCAGATAAGGGGCAGAATTAACTGCCCCATTATCCTATTATTAACCAGAGTGAGCTGCTCCATTATCAGCAACTGCTGCATGCGTTACATAGTAGTTGGACCCGTCACTTATGACGTCAATCCAATCACCTACAACTGCATTGCTTGCAACGAAAGTTACTTTATCTGAATCAGCTGTTATCGCTGTATTGGTATCACCCATTTCGATACCTACCATTTTATCTTCTGTACCGCCAATAATATCAAAATCATTAGCACCTGCAGTACCAAGAATGAATTTTGCTGTCCATCCTTTTACCGTTACTGCTGGGATTGTGATATCGTATGCACCTGCCTGTGAGCAGATGTATGTTTTGCCAGTATCAGCTTCTGTTAAAGTAGAGGTAGCTGCTAAGCTTTCAATACTCGCACTCGTTCCACCAATATATGGTCTAGCCATTTAAACCTCCTTAATCAGTTATCTTAAATAACTTATGAGATTCAATCAAGGTTATACCAATACCTTCATCAGACATATACTGGTCTTTTACGCCATCAAACGCATCATCAGTTTTGATGTTTGTTTGATATACAGGAGGTCTGTATACAGAATGGAATAAATTCTCTTCTGATACGACTAACATGTATTTGTTGTAAGGACCACGTAAGACTGGTGTAGGAATCAACATAAGAACTCCATGAGGTGTCTCAAGTTGACGGTAATTAAAACCAAGGGTGTTTCTTTCAGATGGGCCCATATTTACAGTCCAACCTGAATTACCACCAAAGCCTGAAGCTCCTTCCATCTTAGACCAATAGCTCATAGCTCCCATTCCACAAAAAGCCATTTTCATGCCTGCTTCTGGAACGTACTGGAAAACTTTTTCCATGTCGTCTACGAAATCGCCATAAGCGTAAGTTGCTTCTGATACGGTAAATACATTCTGGTCAGTACCAGAAGTAGCACCGTAATCGTTTAGTGCTGTTAGAATACCCTTAGTAGATCTTAATCTATTTCCATCTGTGTCTGTAATTGCACCATCAGAGAATGATTCATCTGAGGTTCCATCACGAGAGTCTTTAAGACCAGTTCCGATTTTAGAATCGCCAAATAAAAAGGCTCTTTCTTTTTGAATCTTATGCTCTTGTGATTTTTGTAAACGCAATCTAGCTAGCTCAGATGACTCACCACGAAGTGCTGCTGCCTCTAGGGTACCAGTAATTTGTAGGGGAGTTTTAAAAATCTGAGTACTATTCCAGACTACTTTTAGTTCGTCAGCCCATGCGGTAGGTGCTGTTGTACCTTCCCCATGTGCATTACCAACTACAATAAATATGTCATTGTCTGCAACGTCAAGTGCATCTGCTCCAATATTCTTATACTTAATTGTATTAGCATCTGTTATTGAAGATACGACTGCATGCCCTCTAAGTGTGGCTTCTGTAGTATCCCACACTTCACATACTAATCCTATCCAGGAGTCATCACATGAACTTGCAATGCCTTCAATTCCGTCTACATCCATAGCTCCAGACTCTGAGTCGCCTGCTGCTAAGTTAGCAACATCTGTTGCGGACACGAATCTTTGATTCTGCCATGGATTGCGATGTTCAAACATCTTAAATAACGGATCAGGTGGTGTACGCTGTTCCTGATTAGCCACAACCGTTGTAAACGGTGTTACATCAGTCCACAGCTCTTTAACAACTTGTGGGCTGATATAGAAATCTCGCCGATCGGTATATAGAACACCTGAGCCGCTAAGGTTTTTTGTTACTGCTGCCATTTTCTTTTACCTATTTCCTTAATTTGCTCGTTGAAAGTAGTGCAGCATTAAACAGGTCTTGTTCATTTGCAACGGGTTGACTTGTTCCAGTCTCAACTACTGTTGTGGTAGGAACACTCAACGCTTGTTGTTGTTGAACATATTCTTGTTTCTTTTGCTGCGCTTGTACTTGTTCGGGTTTTGGAGCATTCTGTAAGTCGAATAGTTTAGCAAGAATATCAAGAGTTACATTATTTGGATTGGTAGCCCAGCCAATAAAATCAGCAGCTTTCATATCATCCCAGCCATAAGAACTCTTAACCTGGGTATAAGCTTGATTCATCATAGACTGCTCACGTTGTTTAGCCATATTTTGCTCATGGTCTTGAATACGTGCATACTCAATCTTTTTCAAATAATCATAACGGTCATCTTGAAATTTTTCCTTTTCCATTCGGAACTTAAAAGAATCGCTCTCAGGATCATTATAGGCATCTACTTCATTGTAGTTCATCGGTCTTTCTGGTGGCGTAGGCTCCTTCAACGGATCAACCTGTGGCTGTGGCTGGGTTCCGTTGGAGACTGGTGCTTGTTGAAGTTGGTTTACAGCTTTCTTATAAATATCAAGCTCTTCTGCCATTCTACTTGCATCATTCTTGGCTCTATCTGCCTGTGATTGCCAATACTCCATCCTATTTGGATCCTCTTTTGCAGATACTTCTGTGTTCTCAGAAACTTCGCTGCCCTGCGTAGTTTGAGATTCTTGTGGACTTTCATCCATTATGGGTGTTTGTGTAATTGTAGGATCAGGAGCTCTTGTATCTGCACTAGGCTCATCGTATAAAAACGAATCGCTTTGTTGTGGAGCTTCCTGTACTTCAGCATTACTTGTGTTTTCCATTATTCCTCCAATGGTATTATTTCATCGTTTGTAGCTTCTTGCTCAGCAACGACATTTTTGACCTTCTTAAGCTCGTCATCAGTTCGGGCTGCGTATAGCTTAGAGGCCATGTCAGCTCTATTAGAGGATTGCTCAAGTTCAGTCTTGAACTTTTCTACTTCGACACGTTGACGTGCATGAACCAGCTCACGTCTAGCTGTTTGTAGATCTCCCTGTAAGTCTTTTATCTGTTTAGATTGACCTTCTACCTGACTTGTAAGTTGCGACATCTTTGAAGAACGGTTTAATACGTCTTCAACATTCGCAACTTCTGTCTGCTTAAGGACTTCAATCTGATCTATGATACCAGACTTATACAATTCCATGTAATATTCAAACCTAGCGTATCTATTAGATGGAAGGGTGGACCCTGAAACTACTAATACATCATATTTACCAACTGTTACGTCATTTAGTTTACCCAAGAATTGACCACTAATGTCGTCATAGACGGGTTCGTTTATTTTTATTTCTTTTGGTTTATGATTCGGTTGTAGTAATCTCAAAACTTTCATGCTAGTATAAGTTGCCTGTATAAGCTGAACAACTAACCTAGCTAACTGATTGATACCTTCTTCGATATCATCACGTTTAGATTTAATTCTTCTTTGACCATACTCATCAATTGCCAGAGTACCTTTATAGGTTTGTGGCATTGCTGAGGGATCTCCTTGCATTAAAGCATAGATTCCAAGTATTCGTTCAATATCTGCCTTGGCGTCTGCTTCATTTTTATATAATTCATTTGGTAGTGGTATAGGCCCAGCTACTATAGGTTGTCCTAATTCAGGATCAAACTCTATAACTGCTGTTCCTGCTCTACCCCATTCTTCCTCTAGCTGCTGTTTATTCATTGAACCTCTAGGAATAAGCAGCTTAACATTGGTAGATGAGGAAGCATGAGCTACAATCAATGAACGAATCTTATTAATATAAGACTGTAAGCCCTTAACCATTCTTACATCACTCAATGGATACGGGTTTCTGTTATGAGTGTTCATTATAGTAACTACTGGATAATCATCAACAGGTAAGCCATTTATAAACAGAAGCTCTCCTCCAGCACTCACTACCTGCTTGATTCTTGTTAATGAGATTTCATTTACTAGCAAATCCCCTGTTTCCATTAATTCTGCAAAGGTCTTTTGCTCAATCATGGTAGTACTGCCTTTAATAGCCATGGGCGTTTCTTCCCCTTGCATCATGACTTGCTCTTGAGTAACTGGATTTATTACGAGATGAAAGACAGTACCATATTCCTTTTCAATCTCTTTATATGTTTCTACTTCATTATCATCTGTAACCACTCTCTGGTCTTCTTTATTGTATACTTTATAGCCAATCTTCTGGCTGTATTCCTGGTATTCTTCTATAGTAAGTATCTTCTCATCATTCAATTGGGGATCAAAAACACGATAATGAGGTACTTTTATCTTACTATATCTCTCTATTACTTCTATTTCTCTATCTTCTTTGGAAAGAATGCGCTGGGCACTGATTTCTTCCTTACTAACAACCTGATCTTCAAGCCCATGCCTAAGTGATTCTGTCTGAGGAGCAACAGTCACTTCAGTAGCTCTACGGATTATTTCTTCCATTCCAGGGTACATGGAGATAAGCTGTGCCTCGGAATAGAGTTTCGATACGATTATATTAGACGCATCTCTTGAGTAAGGATCTTGGGATGAAGGGTCTATATATACATCAAGTGGATCAATCGCCTTAACGAACACGTCACCTTTACCAAAATCAGCCTGGGGATCATGATAAACTATCATACATCCCATTCCTTTGACGTAATAATCGTCAATAGCTTCCTTTAGTTCGGTATTACCCTTTGAGTTCTCCCATACCCAGCTCATTAAATCTGAAAATATTTGACCAGTTTTAACATCGCTTCCCTCTCTTCCAGTCGATTGAAAGCGTGGAGCATTAGCAGTAAGCATAGCTTTCGCCTGTTCAACTGCTGGATATATAACATTAACAACTAAAGGCTCTTGAGCTCTCTTTCTCAGAGAATTTACTTGCTCTTTAGTCCATTGCATGCCATTTCTAAACTCGCTATCCTCGACAGCCTGTCTAGCCCACTTAGTACGTATTGAAGCGTACTCGGCAAGCAGTTCTTCTGAAAGTTTTACTTCTGGGTTCTTCTCTGGCATGTTTATGATCCTGCGAACTTAGACACTTATACAGATAAGAAGTTTCAAGTAATTAGCCAATCATCCGTATTTTTTCTATAATTGCTTTGTGAGTGATGTTCTTCTTTATGATCGTTGATATGATGAGGCGTATAATTGTTCTTTGTGGCGTAATATAAGCCATCTAATAGGTCATCATGCTTACCTCTGGGGAACATGAGCAACTCATCCTTCAATTCTTCCATATTTGCTAGTATATACATCTTCTTTTGAGCAAACCATGGCTGCATAGTCTCTAATCTACTGGACTTACTGGTTCTGGGTGTTTCCTTGATTTCAAGCCCTGGTATGAATAATCCCAGTTCTTCTGCCTTTGTTCTTAAATAATCACGTAACATCTCCTGATATCCTACTGATTCTATCCTAGTTTTGACAGGTTTGTATTTTTTGAAGTATTCTAGGATATGATCCGCTAATTTCATCGGAGTAGACCTTTTACGATAATATGGCAAAACATACTTATTATTCTTATTATCAACTGCTACAGCTACAATAGTTGAGTAATCTGCGTGTTTTTTGATAGAACTAGCAGGATCTACCCCCATAAAGATATTTACAGGCTCAATCCTCCCAGAAGCGAACTCTATATACGATTCATCGTCTATCCATCTAATTTTACCATCATATACCTGAATATACTTCTCTTTGAACATTTGGTCTTCATCACCAATGATTTCGCATTGATATTCACGATAAAAGGAAGAAACACGACCAATTGACTCCAATGAACGCTTTTCTGCCTCTAATTTCTCCTTAGACCACATCTCGGGCCATAAAGCAACACCATCATCTTGCAATGCCTTATATCTTTTAGATACCCATCCATGTGTCTCCATTAATGTTTCAACCATGCAGCGTTGGTGCTGCGGGGTACCAATAACTGCAAGTCTGCCTCTTTTAGCATCTAAAGCTGGTATTAAAGACTGTAATAACCATTTTAAGTTAAATTCCATCGCTTCCGATGTCTTAGTGTTATTCATATCCTCTGGATCATCCAATACCACCAAGGTTGGGCGTTGATTACCATGTTTAAGCCCTACAACCTGCTGGCCAGTACCTCTACACATGATCATAGTGTCATCTTTTAGTATAATCTCTGTTCTTGACCAGGTACGGGAGCTATGCTGACCCCAATAGCCATAAACACTACGAAGTTCCATACTATACTCAAGTGCATTCTTAATAGTTTGTAATAAACGTACAGCATGTCCTTCGGTCTTTGAAGATAGAACTACAAACTTAGATCCTTGCTGCGTTAATATATGCCATATAGGAAACACACAAGCAACCAATGAAGACTTAGCATGGCCACGTGGTGCAATGATATTTAGCTTATTTAGGGTTATATCTTCTAATAATTCAGCTATTTCATAGTGAAATGGGGGAGATGCTGACGAAAACATAGATGGTAAGCATATCTTGCCAAATAATATAATATCATCAGCTAATTTCTTCTGAATGGAGCTTGTGCCTTTCAAAACATCCTTCCATGCTTGGTTTTTTCGTATTTGGACATCGTCTTAGTACATTTAGGTAGATTTTTAACTTTATTACCTTCCAAAGCACACGAAATAAGTCCACAATGTAGATTCCCTTTGTATTTTGCTGCAAAAGCGCATTGCCTGTTATCAATCAATGGACATAAGTCAAACATCAATAACAAGCACTTGGAGGCAGGCTATCTTCATCCTCCAATCTCTTAATTAAATCATCTATATACCATTTAGCCTTCTGTAAGTCTTTTATTGTATTTCCCTTATAGGGAGCACGTACAATGTATTTGACTATATTCCCACGAAACCAATCCATTTGCCATGATGCTATAAACTCTGTTACTTCAATTCCTTTGGTATAATGGCTCGGATGATTCACATCATCTTCATCTCTATCAAATATCGGCATCTACAGTCTCCGTTTTTCTAGAAGCAACCATCTTTTTCTCTTCAGTCTCTATCTGATCCATTATTTGATTGGTCATATCAATCTCTAATGTATCGGTAGTGATCTTCTTATTGGGCTTCATTTCTAACATATCAACAAAATTCTCTGCTGCACGCAGCATATTAGACACATCTTGCTTTTCTTCTGCTATTGCTATAGCCTTTAAAATAGTATCTAAGACAAATGATTTGTCAATACCCTTTGAATTCATTATCTCCATTAACTTCTCTTCTACCATATCCTTAATAACCTCTTGTTTGAATAATCTTTTAACTGTAGCCCTTGGTATCTTCTGATCTGGCCTGTATATAGTCCCAAGTTTGTCCCAATCGACCTTATTTCCGCCCATAACCTGTCCAACATAGGCACTCACTACGTTTTTAGTCCTTTTTTTCTTGGATTCACGTTCTTGCCAGGGTTTTGGCTTCACCATAGAGTAAATACCTGCTTCTCTGTTGGGTATATAGAGCAATCTGGAGCTGCCAGTTACCCATTGTACCCCACATGTAAGCTTAACAATGGTCTTTACCCTACCTTGAGAGTCAGTATAGTTCTTCCTGGATAAGCACTTCCCTACATACTTATCATCTGTGATGGCCCAGTCGTCTTCATGGGCATCTTTCCAGTATACCGCACGAACTGGAGCTTCATCCTTTGGATATACTGTAAATTCTTGGATCTTACCCCCAATTCTACGTTCTATCGTTTCCATAGGAGTGTGGATTTAAATGTAATACATATATGTACTACATATATATGTTAATATTACATTACTAAGTAATACATTACTCCAGTAATGTAGTACTTCAATTCTTTTCTTCCTTTGGATCTTTGGGCTCACTAAGATGCTGCTGGATAATTTCATTGATTATCTCCTTTTCTGCTCGGTACTCGTCAAAATCTTCGATATATGCTTCAAATGCGTTATCGACTTCCTCTTGCGAGGTTACACTTTCTTCGAATTTCCCAGTACGTGGATTGAAAACTTCGTATATAACCTTTTTTGACATAAAAAAATGTAATTCATTATTAGAATTTATAAAATTATCAATATCTTAAACAAGCTGAGAGTGATGAAGTTCCTAAAAAAGTATTTACAATGCGTGTGTGAGAAGTTCTCCTTACCCATACCCCTACGTTTTGGGGTTGGCGTTAGTGATTAGGTTGAACTTTTGGATTGAGTTACATCTTACATTGTAACGCCTTTGTATGCTTATCGGTGGATACTGTCCTTAAACCATGCCCATAAGACTAACGCTAAGAAGGTGTAGTAGATATACTATACCTTCTTTCTTTTTGGGCTATGGGTCTTAACAGACACAAAGCCTACGCCTTTATATGAAGTTCAATTAACTAATAGGAGAACGATATG
>Ga0080013_1005181_pt1 | contig 12313 bp, 18 predicted proteins | sample ETNvirenome_6_85_FD_69236 | JGI IMG/M metagenome (GOLD analysis project Ga0080013, IMG submission 69236) | Marine viral communities from the Pacific Ocean - ETNP_6_85 (SPADES assembly) (version 2) | ecosystem: Environmental > Aquatic > Marine > Oceanic | place: Pacific Ocean | collected 2013-06-19 | reverse complement strand
CCAAAGCGTTCCCCAAGAGGTACCTTCCGCGATAGCGTTCCCTATTAGTTGGAGGGTACGGTTCCCTATCATGCCATCTCGGTTGTAACAGTCACCTTTAACTGTTTTTGGCTCACAGATGCCAGAACAGTCGGTCTTGTTCTTTGGGTTGGCGTTCTCTACTTCGTTTTGGAAGCAGTAGATATCCATCGCAAGCTGCTTGTCGGATACGCTTTTGTACTTGCCGCCTGGTTTGATATTCCAACCATACTTCTTGGCAAGCTTTGCGTTCCTTTTCGGCGGTTTCGTGCGGCCTCGTGTTTTACCGCTTTTCCCTCCGCAGCCGAAACAAGCGGCTCCGAGGTGACTGTAATAAGAAGCTGTCATGATTCTCTCCCTAACAGGTGCTACCCTCACAATAATCTTCTGCATCATATGCGGGGGCGCAACCGGTCCAGTAACTGGCAGCCGCCACAAAGTGGAGCGCCATACGTTTCGCTACATTGATTACGGAGAGGCTCCGTAAGGTAGGTTGTCTTGTTGGTTGGTTTTGCGGCGGGTAGTTCAACATGTTGAACTCGTCACCGCTGCCTTCGAAGAAAGCTTCGTTGGCGTAAACTGAGTCTTTTGCAGGGACGAAGCGCAGAAGATGGGCGCGGGGGATACTCTGGTTGAACATCAAACACAGTGTGTCACCGGATTTAGGGTCACGCATGAGTGCGATGCAATCATCGCTGTGAAGAGGAATGGGTTCCTCGTGCTTACCGCTCTTGTCGCGGTAATACAGCATGGCGGGACCGTGTGGTGTCGGGTCTGTAAAATTCCACGAATTGTCAGGGACAGACCGCAGTGTTTTGTAGACCTTTCCGAATTCTGAAATCTTCTTTATCATGAGGTGGCACCCTCTCCTTATCTACGGATCCAATCATCGATGTGCATCGCGCCACCCTGCATGAGGTATTCAACCCCTTTCGGGCCTATGACAACGAGCGTCCGTTTGTTTGGAGCCGCGAGTTTTTTTCTTCGGCTTCCTTTGACTTCTTTGAGGTCACCGTTGTTATCCTTGTACGAGAAGCCGATATTATATCCTAGAACCATGCATTCTTTGGGGAAGTTTTTGTAAACCTTGTCAGGCGTCTCGTTTTTCTTCGCCTTGCGGTAGATTTTCACGGAACCGCCGAAATCGTGGACGTATAGGTTGTTGTGCCCTTTGCTGGAGTCCCTGGACCCGATTTCGTATCCAACATCGATAGCATCACCACGACCTACTTCTACGAGTCCACCAGGCACCCACATATTTTTGGTCTCGACGTTATCGGGTTCGGATCCATGAAACTCTCTGTAATGGGCTTTTGCGGAAGAGTTCCGATACACCCCTGGATTTGCGCCCGCGACTTTTGTTTTTGAACTAGGTTCGAAACCTAAACGTTTGAGCTTCGCGAGGTTGTTCTTGTACGTCTGTACGTTGGCCGATCCATGTAGGAAGATAGGTCTGCCTTCACCGGGTGGTGTCACTTTCCACCCTTTACGTTTGCGCTCTGTTGTCCAATTTTGCTTCGCGAGTTCTTTTACCAGGCGTTGTATCCGTCGCACAGGTACACGACCACGACCACGACCGGGATTCCTTCGTGGATCTCGTTCGCGCAGTACTTCTTCACAGACGAAGCAATAGTCAGAATCGGGTTCCGCTAAGGAGTTACAACGTAGGCAGAAACCGGCATCGGCATGAATACCTCCACCACCTTCGTAGGTTGGGTGGCCGGGAGGATCGAAATCGTCATAGTCCCGGTAAGGGTATCTTTTCCTAGTCATAGATTTTGTCTCCTACTTTATGCGCGGTCCAATGTACGAGCTTCCAAGCGACGAGCATACCGCCTGTCCACAGACCTAAAGTCAGCCAAGGACTGTGGTAGAGGGGGTTTTCTCGACCCGTACCAAAGGTGTAACCCAATGCCGGTGCAACAGCGTCTTTAGACAAAACAGCTATGCGGCCTTTCGGTTCCTGTCCTTTCCCTATGTACTGAGCGTTGGCAGGTAGGACAGGAAGCAGTGCTTCAAGTTGAACACCGTTTCCGTTCGGTGCGTTGATCTTTATTTTAGGTTTGGGACGTACACCGGGTTCTTCGCCGGTACCTTTATAGTACCGGTAAAGACCTTCCTTCCACGAAAAGATCGAATAGATCATTTCTTTACCTCGGCAAGCAGCCAGCGATGTATCTCCAACCGCTCGTGTTCTGTCATGCTACGCCAGAGAACATCGAGGTGATCTTGGTAAGCTTCTTCTGTCTTAGGTGCTTGAATAACGCTCATTTTGTGCTGCTCCAGCTTACTGTGAACCTCTTTGTACTTCTTTGTTAAGTTAGGCACTACTTACACTGCTTTAAGGCATCTCCTGTACCGGACTCCCGTGCGATACGTGCGACCCCTGTTAAAGTCTGGATCTCACGACGCATTTCCATAACACCGCTGGCTGTATCTTGACCATCTTCTCCTTGGTGTAAGGTGCGGTCGATCGCGTCGATGAGTTGTGTCCGGTTGAGGTAGCCCAGTAAAATCAACATGCGCTCTGCTGTAACGTTCTTCTGCCGCGCTTTCTTTGCCGCCTTCTCTATTTGCTCTTCGGACAGTATTTCCTCTTCTATTAACAACAGAATGTAGGGAGGAAGACTTTCCACGATATCTCCTACTTGAGCAAGAGTGCTGCGATAGCGATGCCTGTTGTAATGAACCAACCGACACCGATCGTAATCTTTGTGCTGACAGATAACCCTGTCTCAAAGTTACTTTTGTGACGTGTTACGAGTGCAGTGTTTTCTTTCATTAATACAACAGCTTCCTGTTGTTTTTTTTCCATTGCTCGTAGACGCTCTTCGTGATCCTCGATATGTTTGGTATGTGTTTCACACATAGGTCTCGTTTCAGCTTGCCAACGAAGAACCTCTACGACCTCTTTCCTTAACTCACGCCAATCCGCCCGAAGTTCCTCTAACCATCTCTTCATTTCATCGGGCATCTTCTTTCCTACTTTTTAGCTGGCTTGTGGCATCTGTGCCGGGGTTATATAGTTTGACATTATATTCTCCTTAACGTGTACCGGAATTGATGTAGTACATACTTCGTGATGGAATAGGAGATACTCGGGCGTCAATGTTCCCCAAACTGCAACCACAGCCTAAACCATCGACACAACCGCAATCCGCTAGCCCCGGTTGATAGTTGGGCACCCCGGGCTTCTGACTGCTTTTCTTTTGGAGGGCAAGTGCTCCTACAAGTACGCCCGTCCAAATTACAGCGCCCGCCAAACCACCAATGACGGCACCACCGGCAGCCCAACCCGGACTCTTCTTTGCGCCGATGTAAGCTCCCACGGCAGATCCTAAAATAGCTGCCCGGGGTTTCTTCCCCTGGTACAACGACTCGGCCATCTTTAATCCTCCTGTTCTACGAAAACGACTTTGCCTTGATAGAGCACCGGTACCATTTTCTTTTTACGCGCCCGCGTCCGTAGGGACAACACTCCTTACTACCGGGTGCTTGCTCCCGTACACGTCGTATTCTACGTACTCCATCGTTAGCTCCTGGTGAGTACGTATTCTACACCCGGGTGTAAATCTAGCGTTGTCAACGCTTCACTCACACCGAACCAACCCCAATCCACATGCTCCCAGTTTAACTGAGGTTCCCAGTCTGTGTAAGCACGTTTAGGTAGTTCAACGGCATATGTCGTGTACCTAAAACGGCTTCCTGGTGCTCGGTACCGAAACTTATACGTTGGTTTGGTAGCACCACCGGGAGGGAGACCCCCAAGTTCTTCCGCTACCTCTCGTAGAGCACTTCTGTAAGGGTCGTCCAACTGTCCTGTTTCGGTGTCTTCGGGGATGGCTCCACCAGGAATACCCCAGGTGTGGGGATCCTTGACGCGGGAGCTTCGCTCTAAGAGGAGTACCTTGTCTCTAAAGCTGTACAAGATACCGCTACCTGCACGGCCCCAATGTCGTCCGACGTAACCAACATCCCGGTACGGGTTTCGTCTTGGAAGAAGCATCAATCAGGGTCTTTCAGTTCAGCCCACTCGGCGGCATCGTCGGAGGCTTCTTGTTTCTTGATGCGTTCGATCTCCGCGAGCACCTGTTCCTTGGTCAGTGTCGGTGCCCTTTGCATCAGAACGAAGGTACGCATCAGTTGTCCTACCAGTTGAAGCGCGAAGGCGATTATCTGTTCCACGCAGTTCTCCTAGTTACCAAAGCGAGGGCGGGGACGTTGACGGAGCTTGCCGTAGATGTCTCCACCAGGACGGAAGCGGTCAGCCGCCTCTTCAGGCGACATGCCTTGGTTATACAGATGCGTCGCGGTGGCCCAATAGTCTATGGGCTTGGGCTGGGGATCGCCTGTCAGCTTGGCGTACTGGCGCATCCACAACGCCTTTGCGTTGTTGCGAGGTAGACGATGGCGACGATCTCTTGTCGGTGGGTTCCGACGACGTTGTAATTTACCGTAGGCACCACGCCATTTTCGGATGTCACCAACGATTGGGTACAAGGCTACTATCCATGCGGTGCTAAGTTCATAATACAAGCCGTACTTGGCGAGCATCTGGGAGAAATCTTCCTGCAATGCGTACGCTGCTGAAGTATTGGCATAGTTAAGAAGAAGATAGGAGAGACCACCTTCGGTCGTGATAGCAAAAATTGCACCTCGACCGTAGGATTCACCACGCCGCTTCCATTCTTTGTGCGTGTACAAGGTGGCATCGTGGTCTAAGTCTTTACGCGTCAACCAGCGCATAATTTGCTTGCCTATCTGTACTTCTTCCTTCGTAGCAGCGTCGAGTTTACCGCTCTTGCGTGGTCTTCCGTGCAAAGGGTTTCTTCTGGGGAACCTTGATCGCATATCTACCTCACTTTACTTGCAGGTTGCGTTGTGGGTTTTACAACCGGTATTTTGTCGTCGCCAAAAATGCCGTACTTGAAGGAGAGCTTTCGCATCTCTGACACTACGGAGACAATGCTTGCGATGGCACCTATCACAGCGTCTTCGTTGCTAGCTACCAACAGTTGCCGACCGCTAAGGACAGCGATGTTGACACCGATGATAGCCTTGTTGACTGTGTGACGTTCATCTTGACAAGCAACCAACGCAGGACACTGCTTGGCGCATTCCGCATCTGTTTTACAGGACTTACCGGCCTTGGCCATCTCTACTTGGCAGTTCTTGGTGACCTTCCCGCACTTGAAGCGGAAGTAAGGCTCGGCTATCTGGCTTTGATGCTTCGCTGCTTGATGCGCCCAGATAAGGGTCTTGTCAGCGTTTTCACGCCAGTTGACGCAACCGCAAGTCAGGACCATCAAGACAAGTACGAGGAAGTGTTTCATTCTTCTTTGTCCTTATCGGTCTCGTCTTTGTCCTCTTCAACCTCTTGGTCTTCAACGATGACCTTCGTGGACTCTGACTTGATAATCGGTTTCTCTTTCTCTTCCACTTCCGGTTCGGGGCAGACTTTCTCTTCCTTCTGAAAAGCTTGCCCGACCTTGATCAGAGAACGACCGATAATGTAAGCGAAGGCAACGATCGCAGCTTTCCAAGAGACAACCTCCGTCATCCCTTCGAATTGATGTTGTGCCATCTCCAACACAGAGTAGAGGAACAGTACCCAGAACTCACTCGCCATCCAAAATTTCTTCGTCATAGTTCTCTCCTAGCGCCGGATTCCTGCGCCACGTCCGATCAAACCTGTCCTACCAGGTCGAAACCCAGGTAGCACAGCTACGTTGCTTGAGCCCGCCTCGCTCGATGTATCTTTGTCTTTCTTGATTGTACCCATGGTTTGCATCATGGGTTTGATGTTTATGACCTGTTGTAGAAGGGCTACGTTAGCGGGTACGTTTTCTTTCTGCGCGACGATTGGTGTTGCTTGTACAAAGCCGGTCCTCCGCGCTTTCACTGCGTACAGTTTGCCGCCGATTACTTGCGGGGCATAAACGTTGTTACGGCACATGCAGCGCGGTTGACCCGTGCTTTTATCTTCGAAGGGCATCCCGCCCTTATGGTTGCCCGCGTTTGGTACGCAACCTTGTGGATGGTATATGCTGCCCTGGCACCAATTAATGAACCGTTCAGCAACAGAGCCGTCACCGGCAGGTATCAGGGTAGCGCCAGCAGGTACCTTTTCACCGTGCGGAGTCTCGTAAGATTGATTTCGCTGATTCATCGCAATCAGATGTGCGACCTCACGGTTGTTCTCTACAATCTTGACCGGATTCGCTGGTTGCTGCGTACTGTCCTGTGCCCGTGGCCGCATAGGTGTAGGAGGGACACCCGCAGGAGGGACTTGCGCGGGCGGGTTGGTCGGTCCTGGCAAAGGTGCGAGCGCACTGCTAGGAGGCGTAGAGGTGTAGAAGCTCGACGGTGGGCTTGGGAAGTCCGGGATCGAAGGTGTCGTTGGCTTCGTAAGCGTAGGCTTCGTGGGAGCCACAGCCGTCTTCTTACGGGTTAGGAGATATACGCCTGCTGCTGCCGCACCTCCAAGAATCAACCAGTTCATTTCTATCTCCTACAGACTGGAAAGGAGCACTAGCAAACCTGCTACGACTCCGACAGTGGAAGCTTTCACCTTCCGTTCTTTTTTAACCGCAGACAACGCCACATAGGATCCATATGCACGTAGGGACGATTGTTTGCGAAGATACGTCATTTCAAAAACTTCAGTGCGAGCAGAGCCGCGCCAGCAGCGACTGCGATGGTTCCAGCGTTTATGCCACTGCCACCGCTCTCGGCTTGTGCTTCGGCTTGCTGTGCAGCGGCTTGCTGCGCCTTTCTCGCTGCTTTGATTTGGGCGGCAGCTTTAATTTGTTCGTCTGTCAAATACTTCCGGTACTCTTCAAACGTACGCAGTCGGATAACTTCTTTGCCGACCCGACGCGCTGAACCTGCCGGTGGTATGATATGTATCCCACCAGGACGCTGTACGATGCCTTGTGCAAAGGCACCTCTGTTTACCATCGACATGGCACCGAGACCTTCGACACCTAAGACACCGTGCCCAGTCTCGCCTGGAGTGAGAATCGCTGTCGTGTAGTTCTTCTTGTCGAGGCAGCCTGTATGACACTTGCCGCCCATGTCTTTGCACTTGGCGACGTTTTGGTCGTAGTAGAGAGAAGGACAACAGAGAGGCTGCCACAGACGCGATGCAGCCGGAACGCCACCAGCGGCTTTACAGCGGGACTCCATTTGATCAAGCGTCATCACCCGGCTGGCGATGTTACTTATGCTCACCTTCCCGTTAAGAATAGCAGCGACCGTAGTAGGTTTGAGCTTCAAGGGTTTAGCCAGCTTGATTACAGTCTCGGCGCGATGGTCGATTTGCGCTTGTACTCGTGCCGTGCGTTGAATTTTGGAAACGAAGGCGTCCTGTCCACGCAGTTTGTAAAGCATGTGACGAATACGCAGTGCGCTGTCATCATAACTTCCGTAGAAATCCGTAGCTTGCGTTACGGTTGCAGGTGCGCCTTTAGCTATTCGTGGATCGACTGTTTGAGAGAGTGCCAGTAGTGGATCTTGACCAGTACGGAAGCGTTTATCTGCATCGGCAATCACGTCCTGTGTGTATTTAGACAGGATCTTTTCATCGAGCGGTGACTTAGCGTCTGAGACATAGAGCAGATGCATGTAAGAAAAGGCGGATAAAATCTTTACGAAGGCAAGTTCCTTCGCGACACAGAAGTCTTGGTTGGTTAACAACTGCGACCTAAAATTTGTGTTGCAATTCTTTGTAAGATCGCCGGTACGACCTACTTTAGTAGATTCAGAGCGTCCTATTTCGCAAGCTTCAAGGTTTGTCCAACAGTATTTATGGTAACGCTCTGTTTCACCTTCCCAACTGGGTTCTCCTCTGTGATTTCCACCTACAGCGTAAAACCGAATGGGACGACCTTGGTTAGACAGGTAGGGCCACCAATCAGGGTAGGGTTGAGGTACCCCATTTTTGATATTGTTCTTTGCGCGTGCGGCTTTCCAAGAACGCTCGGTTTCGAACATTGTCATTGCGGCGAAGAAGTTGAGGATCTCGTCCATTTTGACAAAAGCGTCCAGCGCCACAGAATAGCCGGTTTTATCATTTTCATTTAAAATAACAAACGCGCCATGCGTCTGCGCGCGTTTATCCGGCGCACCTTGTACACCTGGCAACCGACCGCCGACGCAGGCCTTGCCCTTGGCGCAGCCGGTAGCAAGAAACGCTGCTTTGCGTTTAGGGTCGCGTCCGAGTGCAGCCAATGCTTCTACGGCTTTAACGTTGATGTCGTAGTACTGCGTATAAATCTTTCCGAGGGTGTCTTCAATCGCACCGATTTTGTCCTCGTTACCATAGCGTGGCCCGCCAGGACGACTTAACGCGAAAAGGAGGTTCTTGATACGAACGCCGGTCTTTTTGGGGCCGGAGGGGGTGTCTATGGCTGGATCTGTACTCAACACAGTCAGTGCGTGGAACATCGTGTACCCTGCTGGTGGCTTGCTCCCTTGTACTTGGGTGTTGTTCTTTAGCGTTTCTTTCGAAGGGTATCTACCTGCAACATTGCCGGGTAAGTTATCTTCTTCGTCAGATACATACCAGTATTCATAGTTATCTGCGTGTACTAACCTGTCGTAAAGCGCCTTGTAAGAAGGTACGTTGTAATGCTGCCTCAGTATATTACCTAGTCTTACTGTATCTGCTGCAACAGCAGGTAACTGATTGTGTAGGTTGCTTTCGCTTTGGTATGGTGTAAAGAAGGCCATTGGGTTGTCTTGTCTAGCGTCTGGTACGCTTGCAAGAACCTCACTGAGCACTTTCGTTAGAACAGCCACTGCACAGCCGACAGCACCTGCGATAGCACCGAAACCACCCACAGCAGCCCCGGCTGCAATACCAGTTACACACCCAGTAGCTGTAGATGCCCAAGCTACAACTTCATTGACTACGCCTTGTTGCTTTTCAGACATACCGGGTATCGCATTGACAAATTGTGCGATGGAAGTGATTGTTTTCCCTACAAAGCGTGATACGTCAGCAACGCCTTGTGCATCCATCTCTAAACCGTCAGGACCACCGTATTTTTTGATGAGAGCGTTTACGTCGGTATCTACGTCCGTGAGTAATGTTACACCTTTGGTAACAGTGCTGTAAACTTTGCGGACGTCAGAACTGGGTGACAAGAAAGGCAAGACATAGCTATCCATGCCTTGTTTGATACTACTGTACGCTTGTGCGTACGTCATCTTCAAAACCGCCGCTTTACCCTCCCCGAATTTTTTGCCCCAGTTTGTGTTCGCGAGTCTGTCTGCTTGTTCTTTAATACGTGCAGCGAGCTTTACGGGGTCTTGAGCACCTGCGAGTATATCCCGCATCATCGGGCTTTTTTTGAACTCGACGGGTAATCTATCTGTGAGTTTGTTCAACTCTTTCTTATAGAGACCTTTACCAACACGTATTAATCTGTTGTCACCGGTTGCTATTCCCAGTGATAGCTTTTCCCAGCCTTTTTCAAAACTTGGTGGACCGCTGAAAGTGAAGCCAAGTGCAGCAAGAGCTTGCTTCTTCTGTAAAGTTGTACCTCCCGCCATAATCATTTTGGCAAATTTTAGCCCTTCTTCTGTAACTTTCGTACCGTCTTTTCCTGCGCTTACCCTTATTACTTCTGCGAGTGCCGCTTCGGCGGACATCGTGGCCGCCATGGGTTCGGTACTACCTAGCGCAGAATTATCCTCGTACTCGTAGTCACACCCTGACAGATTGGTCAGGCTAAAATCCAACGCTTCTACAACGATGTCGTCATTGATCCTGTGTTTGGGCTTAGGCATTTACGTACCTTTGGTAGCTGCTTTGGTTTGAGCAACCAAGAGTTCCTCTTCGTTCTGCAACTTCTGAAGGTCTTCGATTTTGTCTTTGAGCCAGTTGCCGAACACTTGGGATACAGCAGCGAAGCCGCCCATGATGTAACCGACCTTGAACGCCTTCTTCTTTTCAATTTGGACTGCGCGTGCAACACCGTACGCGATAGCCAGCGTAGAAACGCCTGCAACGACAGGGGAGACCACCGTCATAACATCGAAACCCGCATCCTTCTTGGGAGGTTTCTTGGGAGGTTTCGGCGCAGTGGGCTTTGTAGCCCCCGTCGTTGGCTGACGTACAGTCTGCGTGGTCGCTGACGCGGTCGCTGGTTTCTTGTCAGCTTCGCCAAAGAAGCCATCCACGTCACCGTCGAGGTAGATGTGCTCAGACGCCTCTTCCAAATCGACATCGCCAATAAGTTCCTCGTAGTCGTCGCCATCACCTACGAAGGGGTGACGGTGTGAGTGCATACGGTTCAGTTCATACAGGGGCATGTTCTTCTCCTAATAGCTCCAGCCGCGACGACTGCCGACGATACCGCTGGCCCGTTTGTAAGGACCAGAACGCCGTTTCTTGGGCTTTTCGTCACCGAACGATTTCTTGATCAACCAAAACGCGACACCGCCAAGTGCGACTATGCCTACAACTTGCAGCACGGTGCCGAAACTACTGCCCTTGGGAGATACGCCAATGCCTGCGGGGGCTGATGCACCGAGACCTGTACCAGCCATGGCAGGACGGATGTTCTTCATAGGCGCGGGCGCTTTGAGCGGAAGCTTCCAAAAAGCGTCATCCATCACCAGACCCTTGTCCATCATGTACTTTCGAAGGGCATCTACTTGCTTGTACCATTGGAGGTCAGGGCTGCCCTTGGCCAGCATCCGTGCCGAGTTCGCAACCTTCGACTCCGCGACGGTCAGTGCGTACTCTAAAATCTTCTGTGCGTGTTTAAATGCTTTCAATTCGCCGTTTTGCATATTGTCACTTGGTCTTGCGAAGCTTCCACCAGAGAAGTCCAGCAGCCAAACCGACTGCGAAGACTCCGTGCCAGACGTTTAGTACAGGGGCCTTTTTCATTTAGCTATCCGAAGCAGGAGCAGACCTACACAACCAACAATTGCGAGGGCAGCGTAGTTGTGCCAAGTCTCGGGTTCAGCAACGTTACGTATCGTATCCTGTGCGGCTGCGGATGGTGTATCCCCTAAGCAACCGATACAACCTACGCCGCCGAGGTCATCATCGTCCTCTTCATAACCCAAGCTATGAACCCCAAAGTCCCCAAAGTCCCCGAAGTCAGAGACTGCTTGGGGCTTCTTGGCGGTTGGGATCAAGGCGACGGTTGTAGTCACGGGGTTCGTTACGGTAGGAGCTTGCTTCTCCATCTTTTCCATCTTGAGCCAGTACTTCCACATCTCTTTGGCCTTCTTGATCGCCTTGAGATGGAGTGCAACCGCAGCTTCTAAACCGTCTACGTTGCTGACTGGATCCGAAGGATAGTACCCGGCACCGCGATACACATGGCACAGAGACAAACCGACACGGACGTGAAACTGTATGTCCCGTATGTTCTGTCTCAAGATGGCAGGGTAGCCGTACGGTGCGTTCAGGAGCTTATCCAACAGGATGTTGGTCGCGTTGAGCGCGTCTTGAACATCCTGTACGGGCGTAAGATCGTCAAACGTGTGGAAGCTTTCTAACGGGAGCAAGGTAAGCGATGGTCCTGCAATCCGCTTGACGGTCTTCGGCTTCTTCTTTGGCTTCTTCGATTTGACGTAGGTTGGCATTTAGCACTCACCCTTAGCTTTTTTGCTGCTCTTGTGCTTGTCGCAGTAGGTGCGTCCGTACGGGATGAACTTCCCACACGTTTTGCACTTGTGTTGTTTGGCAGCATCACTGCGGCCCTTGCTCTTACGGGACACGACCTTCCCAGGCTTACGGAACCGTCTCACTTCGCGTCGTCTCGGGTTACTCCGAACCTGCGGATTGAGCGCGGTATATATAAGGTACCCGAAAAACCCGACCATCCCGGCGACGAGGAGCCATTGCACCCAGTTCGTCTTGGCGGGTGCTGGTGGTGTACCCATAGCCATGGGCTGTTGTTGCGAGGTGTCGTAGTAGCCTTCGTACCCGCTGTACGCTGCCGTTGGCCCCTGTATTCCGGGGTGCGAAGGAACCGTCATGCTACGGATCCCTACAGGGCGCGGTTGATTTCGGATTGCGTGCCGTCCCCGGGTTTGATCCGGAGGCGCGGGTCTCCGGTTCCGGTAATCTTCAGGATGATACACGATGTATGGACTGGCGTAGTTGCCCCATTCAGTCTGAATGCCCGGTTTCTGTCGGACGTAGGGAACGATTTTCATGTGGCTTTTCCTCCGTGGGTGGACTTACACCATGCTACATCTCTCACGCGATCACAGCAAGCGTCCGATGACATAACCACGGATTGGAAGCCCGATATACATGCCGATT
>Ga0080013_1005178_pt1 | contig 12320 bp, 17 predicted proteins | sample ETNvirenome_6_85_FD_69236 | JGI IMG/M metagenome (GOLD analysis project Ga0080013, IMG submission 69236) | Marine viral communities from the Pacific Ocean - ETNP_6_85 (SPADES assembly) (version 2) | ecosystem: Environmental > Aquatic > Marine > Oceanic | place: Pacific Ocean | collected 2013-06-19 | reverse complement strand
CATTAAGTAAATTAGCATCGATCCTCTCCGCAATCTTTTCCTCTGCCATTTCGAGAGTGATGTAGAGGACGTTCTTTCCCTGGAGCAAAGCTGAGCTTGCCACATGACACATGAATAGAGATTTTCCAACCCCTGTGCCAGCAAGAGCAATGTTGAGAGTCTTATTCGGTAGACCGCCTTTCGTAATTTTGTTGAAGTATTCGAGATCAAATTCAATCTTGTCTTCCTTTCTGTGGTAAGACTCATAACGTTCCTCATAATCATTTAAATAATCATGTCCAACATGCGTATCGAAAGATACTGCCAAAGCATCGGACAATATATTAGGTATGGCATCTCTATCCTTAGTTTCATCCTTCCCATCAGCAAGTTGAATAGATTCCATCAATGCTAAGTATATAGCACGATCTCTACACCATTTCTCAGTAGTATTAACTAACCAATTAAATTCTGTAGGTTCATCCTCCAGATTACCAATTAATTTAGTAACTTCTTGGAATGAAGTATCATTAATATCTTGACGTTTCTCCGTCTCAATACATAGAACTTCCTTGGTTGCAGGTTCATTATACTCCTGCACAAACTTTGCTATCTCTTCAAAGACAACCTTTTGATTATAATCCTCAAAGTAATCTGCCTTGATAAAAGGAAGCACTTTGCGGACATATTCTTCATTATATAAAAGGTTTCTAAGAATTAGAAACTCAACCTTGTCCATAACTAAACTCTTTCTGTGCAGTTTCGTCTAGAGCCTGTAATACTTCCGGAGTGAAATACTCTTCTGGATTTGCATAGATCTGTTTGGCATAGATCTTCTTACCCCCAATCTCATATCTACCCGCAACATTCTTCCACAGTCCTCCAAGTTCTCCCAACTCTAGAAGACCATAATACTTATCAAGACCACGCTCATCATAATAAAGACGGATCTCAACTTGCTTATTCTCCTTACTTAAACGCGACTTTGCTGTCTTAGCTTTGATAATGTTTCCGACGACTTCCTTTCCATCCTTCTCCTTTTTCTTTCCGAGATAAATGATTGTACTAGCTGCGTACTTGAGTCCCGAACCTCCTCCCATCTCTTTAGTTGGAACATAAGCTCCGATGACATCATACGTGTGATTTGTGACAATGAGCGGGACATTCGCTTGACCTAATTTAAGGGTTAACATTCTGAACGCACCTTTGACCAATTGTGATTTGGTCATATCACGGACTTGTTTATCGTCCAATGCGTCTCTAATTTCTTTCTCAGTAGAAAGCATTCCCAAAGAATCTAACACAAACATACAGGGTTTGCGTTCGTCTATGGGCATTTGAAGATATTTATCAACTGCCTTCAATGCTTTGGTACGAAATTCCTCAATGGTTACTACATTAATAACCACAAACCTCTTAGTATCAATATTACGAGACTCTAAAAGTGCCCTAGTAATACTACTCTCAGTATCAAAATAGAGTACGTAAGCATCGGGGTTAGTATCCAGAAAGTTCTTTGCCACTGCGAGAGCGAAAAAAGTTTTTCCTGTACTAGATTCTCCAGCAATAGCAGTAATTTTGTTACTACATACCCCACCAAAGATGCTACCGCTAACGAGTCCGTTAAAAACCAACGAACCTGTATCAATATATTGTTGATCGTCCGATATATCGGATGCGAGTTGGGTGTAGTCATCACCTATTTCCTTTACAATATCCTTAAGAAAATCCATCCTTTCCATCATCAAAAAACAAAGTTAAGCTCATCCTATACTTGGGACCCTTTATAGATTGAGGTCTAATAGCATGAGGAATATTACTATCAAACAAGAGTATTCTACCAGGTTTATAGGTAGATGTAAAGACTATCTCATCTAAATTGAAGGGGTTATAAAAAATCGTCTCTCCATACCATCCATCTTTCCAATCCAAATTAACATAGTATAAAGCAACCTGTTCTTTATGGGCATGAATATAATGAACATCTTCTGACTTCACTAAATTAACTATTGCTTTATTAACATTTCTATTAGTAAACCACTTATTCTCTTCAATGCACCCCATAACATAAGGCATAATGTGACAATCTTTTATATTAGATTCTGTCCATCGACTATGAATATTAAGATCGTAGATATCAGTCTCATTGGATGAACGATCAGTCCATCCTAACTTAAATGTAGAATTAAAACAATAATCCAACAAATCACATCTCAACCCTAAGGGTATTCTATTATCACATACTTCTATATGCACATTCCTCTTTCTTCCCTCAAAATTTTCTTATATGGTCCCCCAGGATTTGCATCTCGTACTTCTTTAACTTCTTTTAGTTTAAAAAATAATCTAGAATCCCCACCTAAGGCAAGTGCCTTAACAATAACTTCTAAATCTTTGTCGTCGATAGGTAGATCCATTAGGCAAAAAATAATTCCAGGTTTACAGTTTTCTCTACATTCCAACCAATCGCATCAAGAATGATTTTGAGTGGTTCTAAGAAAGCTTTTTCAAATTGTAAGTCATAATCAATATACTTGTCAAGACCAATTTCACACGGAAAATCCTGAATAAACGAAATAATATTCTCATGAATAATATTAGGTTTTTTCAGGTAACAGAATTTAATTTTTTCACCATTCTGAATGAGAGAGTACTTATTATCCAACTTATGCTTCTTAACATAATGGTTGTACAATAAAGCACCACGTATATGTATGGGAGTTCCTTTTGCATAAATTGTTGAATGTGCTTGATACTTAACAACATCAGATGCGGAACGTGGAAATGATATTTGTTCCGGTGGTAAAGATTTAAATTTCTTCCTGGACTGCTCAATAAAATCAATTACATCTTCCTCGGTTCCATTCATCATTAACTTAAGAGCATCCTTAATCATTGCTCTACAAGGTGCTGGTGTTGAAGACTTAACTGCCTCAATACCCATCATCTTTAACTTAGGTTCTTCATATCTAACTCCTTCACTATCCCATACATTTAAAATATATCTTTTCTTTGCAGTCCATATACCCCTATCAGCAATATTCTCTCGTGCCATAACCATCTTCTGGTCATATGCATTTACGTACTCGGCCAATTCTTGGTAAGAACTTTCAATAAAAGGCTCAAATTCCATCTCACAGACATTATTAAGGAACGTGACAACGCCTTCATTAGTTTTCTCTCTCCCCTTGTATACACGTTCAACCAAAGGACCCAAGTTAAGATAAATGGAATCGGTATCAGAAGCAATAACATAATCAACACCCTCAGTTTTTAAGATCTTATTGATCTTTTGGTTCATTCTATTCTCTATCCAACGAATGGATACTTGGCCAGACAGAGTAATGGCTTCGGCATTAGCAAGTTTGTAATACCTAAAGTACTGATTACCGATAGCACCATAAGCAGAGTTAAGTGATATCTTCTTCGCCATCTGAATATTGTTACACCGTGCAATCTCCTTCTCAAGTGCCTTAGTTGGTGTCTTCTCATAATCTTTCTTTGCTTGTATCATCCTCTTCTTAAATATTACCCTATCCCCATACATCTTGTCCATCAACTCTGGTAGGAATCCACGCACATCCTTTCTATACTGTGCTCCATTGGCGCAGGTGGCATACTCACTACCAATCTCTACCTCTTTGTTTAGAAACCTCTCAACGCTCGCGCTGGGATGTCTAGTTTCGATGAGGGTTTCCGGGGAGATATTATACTGCATGATAAGATGAGGATACAGGGAATTAAGATCAAAGCTAACAACCCAATCATACCTTCCCGGTTTCGGTTCTTTGACGTAGGCTCCTGCATATTTTTCATTTTTCTGAGATTTGTTTTTAGGTGGAATTACAATGTTTCGTTTCTTCAAATAGTTATAAATGATGTTATCCCACATCCGTACTTGATAAAAGACATCATTATAGTTCACTTTAGCATCATATGCCATAGTGAGTGCTAATTCAATCAATTTCATCTTGTCTTCCAACCGGTCAACAAGTTCCACGTCAACGATGTTATACTCAATAAACTTCTGCCATCCTTTTGTATAAAAATCTTTAAAGGTATCAAACTCAGAGTGATCTAATTTCTTCTGTCCTAGTTCTACCTCAGCAATGTAATCCAGACGATAGGATTCTTGTGCCTTATATGTAAATTTCTTATACAAATCCAAATAATCTAACTGACATACACCACCAACATCAAAGGTAGTATGAGTCCGTCCCATAATATGAATTTCACCCTCACTACAGAGTCCCCAGGGTGACATACGCTTCATTAATTTCTCACCAAGCACCCTCCTCAGACGCTTGCAAATATAAGGTATATCATATAGTTGAATGTTCCACCCAGTAATTACATCGGGAACATCCTGCATCCAATAATTAATAAAATTATTTAATAAATCATACTCCGTAGGACAATGATGATATATTACATCATTCCTATTATTCTCAAAGGCCTTAACCCCCCAAGTAATGATTTGCTTCGTTGTATAGTCCTGGATACTAATAGCAAGGATCTCTTCCGCGCACGATTCAACATCAGGGAACCCTTGCTCAGACGCAACCTCAATATCAAGAGTAACAAGTTTAATTTGACTGATGTCAAACTTGATTTCATCCTCAGGATATTTCTCTGAAATATACTGGTAGATATAACGGTCATGACCATATATCGCGAATCCCTCCACATCCTCGTATTTTCTATAAAACTCCCTACACTCCCTAACCGTTCCCGGATTAATAGTTTCAACCGCCTCTCCGTTTAACGTTTTATATTTAGTCTTCTTCTTAGACTTAACAAATAAAGTTGGAAAAAATTCATCTCGATACTCAAACCTCTGTCCACCATCAACCCCACGAACCAAAAACTGGTTCCCAATCAATTGAACATTAGTATAAAATCTCATTATATAAATCTCAAGTTAAAAGCAATAGTGGTTCTAGGTTCTTCCATCCGATGAGGAGTAACCCCATGTAACATATAAGAAGGAAAGAATATTATATCACCCGCTTTAGGTATTATAACATGAGATTTAAAGGGTAACTCCATCTCTTCCATAATTTTTCCCCACGAGGCAGATATTTCAGAACAATGCCTATTATAAAGAAAAAAATGAGACGCATCTAGATGAAAATCATCTAAAAAAATGCATCCTGAAATATCTGCATTCTCATCTGTATGAAGATGATCATGTATCTCTTGATAACATCCTTTCGTATAAGTATTTTTCCATACTGATATTAATTCTATGTCTAACTCTACTCTACTCTTCAATTCTAATTCATTATAAAATATTTGAACAGCAGGAGTCAACAAAGAAGAAATATGGGCGGGGTCAATGGGTTCTACTTTAACTTGGCAATTTTGAATCCATTGAACTTTGCCAACATCCACCTCTTCAACACTAATATCTTTAGACAATAAAATTTCTTCCCTATTGGGAGGAGTAATTAAAGAATAAAGATAATTAGAAAAAATTTGTTGCATCACTCTTTCGTCAAATCATGATATTTGGATAATAACTTAGGAGTTGGTTCTACAAGAGTAAGAATTTTATCAGAACTAATCATAAAGACATCATCCTGACTCACATTTAATAACCAAGGTTTTAAAACTGCTACACCTTCTTCAATGGTTATCTTTTCATCAGATGTAGTAATAACATATGGATTGACTAATTTACAATCAGGTGCTCCTATATCCACCGCTGCAACTTCGTCTATCTCACTAATCAGTGTCTGGTGATTCGTCAGTACTATCACTTTGATTGTCTTTTCCATTTTTTACTACTTCCTCAATGTACATGTCTTTTAATTTATCTTTGGGTTCCACCATTGTTATTACCCAATCAGCTGGCACTGGAATAACTTTATCATCAGATAAAGGCATCCAATTTATTAGAGAAACTCTCATAGAAGGTTTGGGTGGTGCATCCTCATCTGTAGATGGTACCGATTGAGACTCCCTAATCTTGACTACACAAGGTTCTTTTAAATAATATCCAATAACTCTAGGAGCATCATCTTCTCCGACGGCCATCTCTGATATATCGGAGATAATATCTTCTCCAGATTTCAATAAAAGTAATTTAATAGTCATAATTCCCCAACCAATGACAAGAAATCAAGATAAGATTCCGTTTCAGTGTAAAATCCCTTAGCACTTTCATTGGAAAGGGGAGCACCAGGTCCAGATGCTTCTGGTGGATTAGGACTTTTCTTTTCTTTGTCTTCAGCCATTTTGTCTTTTTACCTATACTAATTATAGCACTAAAAAAGGGGTTTATGCAACCCCCTTTACTTTGAAATGCATTTCAGGCAAGCAGGAGGTCCTCTTACCTGTTCCATCTTTAGAGAAACTCTTTCCGAGTATGATGCTCGGGAATTATCTTACCCAGTTCAACGGTAAGGAGTCCATCTTCAAATGAAACATCTCTGACTTCAGTATCATCTGAGAGTGTCCAGGCTCTTTCGAAAGATCTCTGAGCCAATCCTTTATGGACATACTCAGATTCTTCCTTCTCTTCTTTCTCTCCTGTGACATACAGTTTTCCATATTCAGTATAAACCTTTACTTCCTTCTGTTTAAATCCTGCGAGTGCTATCTCTAAACGAGATAACTCATTGCTCACCTGGACTAAGTTATAGGGTGGATAATTAGTCTGAGTAGTAATATTAAAAAATCTGTCTAGGTAATCATCATTGATTCCTATACTGTTCTTCATGATCTTATCCATTAACTCTGGAAGATCAGACGAACGATATCTGCTTAGGTTTCCCATCATAGTAGCTCCTTTAAAAGCGAGTTTGTGTTTTGTGAACCCTTACGGCGTTCATACTTATTTATAGCACATTGCAGTACTAATGGGTAGTCGGAATACCCCATATTTTAGTACAGTAATCCCTAATTGATCTATCGGATGAAAAGAAACCCGACCTTGCGGTGTTGAAAACCGCCATACGTTGCCAATTTTTCCAATCCTTCCATGCACTACTCACCCTATCCTGAGCATCACAGTAATCAGAGAAATCAGCCAATACACAGAAAGGATCATGATTTAATAAACTACTTACAAGTGGTTCAAACTTCTGCCTGTCCCCATTACTAAAATGCCCACCCTTAATAAGGTTTATTGCTTCCCATAATTCTGGACTCATATAGTGCTTGGGATCATACCCATCTTCCCATAATTTTGCAATCCCTGTTTCGTCATTACCAAACAAAAAGAAATTCTCCTCCCCTACAAGATCACGTATCTCTACATTAGCACCATCAAGGGTACCGATTGTCAGGGCACCATTCATTTGGAACTTCATGTTCCCTGTACCTGATGCTTCCTTACCTGCGGTAGAAATCTGTTCCGATAAATCAGCAGCAGGATATACTTTCTCTCCTAGTTTAACACTATAGTTTGGTAAGAATACTACACGTAACTTACCATCCATATCAGGATCAGTATTCACTACTTCTGCAACAGAACAAATAAAATTGATTATAAGTTTTGCAAAATAATATCCTGGCGCTGCTTTCCCACCAAAGATTACTGTCCGTGGAACTATATCATGTCCGTTCTTAATACGAAGATATTGAGAAACTACCCAGAGAGCAAGAAGATGTTGTCTCTTGTACTCATGGATCCTCTTAACTTGCACATCAAACATACTTGAAGGATCTACGGATATCCCCAGTTCATTATGAATATAAGTGGCAAGATGATGTTTACCAATAACTTTTGCTTCTGCAAACTTTTCTATAACATTTGAATCATCTACATGATTCTCCAACTCCTTCAGAGCATTGCCATTAGTAATCCAACCAGGAGCATACTCATCAAGGACTTCTGCCAGTGGGGTATTAGAAGCAGCAACCCATCGTCTTGGAGTTACTCCATTAGTTACATTAGTGAACTTATGAGGCCATAAATCATTAAACTCTGGCATCAACTGAGTCTTAACCAATTCAGAGTGAAGTTCTGCTACCCCATTAACATGATGAGAACCTATGGTTGCAAGGTTTGCCATCCTTACTGACTTATTTCCCCCTTCATCAATAATAGACATCTTCTCTAACATTGAATCATCACCAGGATAGTTTAACCTTACTACTTGTAAGAACCTCCGATTAATCTCATAGATAATCTCCATATGACGAGGTAGAAGTGTCTTAAAGAGTTTAAGATCCCACTTCTCTAATGCCTCTGGAAGAAGCGTGTGATTAGTATATGCAATAGACTTAGTGGTTATTTCCCATGCATGTTCCCACTCAATATGCCTCTCATCTATCAACAATCTCATCATTTCTGCTACCGCAACAGATGGATGAGTATCATTCAGTTGAACCTGATAACGATTAGGGAATTCTTCTATAGATACGCTACACTTCTCCAAATTACGAATCATATCTTGAAGAGAAGCACTAACAAAGAAGAATTGTTGCTTCAATCTCAAAGTTTTACCTGCATCCGTACCATCATTAGGATAGAGAACCTTTGATATAGTCTCAGAAGTAACACTCTGTTCTACAGATCCCATATAGTCTCCTATATTGAATGCATAGAAATCAAATATCTCTGTCGCATCTGCTCTCCAGAGTCTCAAACGATTACAAGTATCAACTTTATAACCCAATTGGAGAACATCATAAGGAACAGCAACTACATGTTCTTCAGGAACCCAACGAACTCTATAGTTATCTCTATCCGAAATATAATTCTCTACCCTACCGCCAAAACCAACTAAAACAGATTCATCTGGTTGGGGAATCTCCCAAGGCCAGGAACCATGCAACCAATTATCAGTAACCTCCATCTGTTGGTTTTCTCTGATAACCTGTTTAAACATCCCAAATTTATATCTTATCCCATACCCTGTAGCTGGTATCTTAAGAGTCGCTAAGGACTCCATATAACACGCTGCAAGACGGCCTAAACCACCGTTACCTAGTCCAGGTTCCTCTGCTAAATCAAGAACCTGTTCGAGTGTCAAATCATACTCTGCTACGGCTTCCCGCGCTTCTTCCTCTAATCCCAAATTAAGAAGATTATTTGCCAATTGAGGTCCAATAAGAAACTCAGCAGAAAGATATGCAACCTCTTTATCAGTATTACACACTTCTGGAGAAAGATGATAAGACATCATCTGATCCCTCACAGCATAACATAATGCCATGTAGATATCATGAGCACTAGCAATCTGAGGGCGTTTCCCTAGTGTATAAAAAAGACGCTCACTAATACCATTATAAAGATTGTTTTTCATTTAGTCTTCTTGGGACTTCCCTTTCTTACCTATATTATACTTCTGTTCTAATATCCAGTCACCTTTATCTTTGTATGCTAACACCTTAATTTGATTTAAAGGAGCAATATCAATCACAGATTCTGCACTGACTACGGCAATAAGTCCCCAATCAGATAGTAAGCGAGCAATGCGGTTACGTCGCTGTACATCATTAAGTGTGAGATTAGCGTGTTTCCCATCTAACGCAAATAGTTCTTTAAAATGCACAATATAATACCTACCTTGCTTGTGCAAGATATGGCAAGACTGATAAAGTTTCTTTTCCTTCCTCGACGCTACTCCAATACGTGTTAAAGTCTCACGAACTTTTAGAAAGTCATCAGGTTCATTAAGAGTTACTTCTACCATTTGGTCCTGAGACCATTTGACTTCAGGTTCTACCGTAGTAGTCATTTCATTCCTCCAGTGTCAAGTCGTTGTTTAATGTAATTAATTTGTTCATTTGATAAAATTTTCAGTGCTTGAGATGCTTTCTCGTTACTATAGCCATAGTATTGTTTGACACTTTGGAGATCCGTGACTTGTTCCTTACGGAGCCAGGGAGAAAATCTCTTCTTTTTCCTAAGAGTATTTAGATAAAATTTATATTGCATATCCTTATCTAAATTAGGATATTTATTCATCTCATTAGAAAAAAGAATCGTATCTAGATGTCCAGATAAGCACCGATTAACAACATAAGGAGGATAATTTTTAATATCTTCTGATAAATCTTCTTTGGTAAAATTAATAGAATTTAACCAATCTTTTAATTCCGCCATTTTTCACCAACCCTTTCTAATTCATTATGTAATTGACGTTCAAGTTCCACTTCCAATGTAATAAGGGACTCTTTTAACATCTCTTCCCATTCATTATCTTCAATCAAATCATGAAGATGGGCAACATGTTCTAAAGCAAATACCAATTTAGTTCTATTATTCATTCTCATGATAACTCCTTAATTTTATCTTGCCAATACTCCCTATCTTCAGCAGATATCCAGGGATTATCCTTTTGAACCCACGCATGATGTAACCACTGAGACTTAGACCAATCTTTACGGGGTTGTCCCTTATACTGTTTTACATTAATCCTACTCATCGAATAATCTCCAGGTCTGCTCCAGGTTGCCAGAGTTCCAATTCTCTACGAACTCTACCTTCCTTTGTTAATTTATCATATCTCTTGGAAGCCTTCTTCTTCCACCACTCAATTGCCTGTTGAGCAGTGTGTCTAAAGTCACCAAGATAGTACCTCTTCTTCTCAGTAAGAGACATAGCATGTGTAATGCTATCATTAAACTCTTTTAACTTCTCTTTATCCTTAAGAGACTTTCTGATAATAGAAATCATCTTGGTTTGAATTTTAATTTTCTTAGAAGACTTATCGGCGGAGATAAGACGTTCATTGTTGTTTCTAACATTGAACCAATTGAAAAAATCACGGAATTCATCATCATGGAATAGTGGAAGGAACTTACTCTCAGTGTCCCCTATATGCCTCAAGAAGGGTTTCAAACCATCGTACATAGACATTCCCTTGGTTGTCCCATAAAGGGAAGTTGTCTCAAAATATTTTATATCTGTTCCATACTTATCATCAAACTGTCTTTTCAACTCATATGATGAAGCTAACAGTGCTAAAAGTTTACCTCCCAAATAATTATATCCAAATGGTTGTGTGGGAACAATATTAAACCCCATCACAAAATCTCTATTGATTTCTTTTAATGGAACTACCTTATCAAAATAATTATTACGTGGTTTACTATTAATCGTCGGTGAACCAAACCTAACAACACCTACTATCTTATTTGTTTTCTTCTCTGTAACTATCCACTTATGAGTTCGTCCAGGTATTGCCTCTTCAACAGCATTAGATGCTGTAAGATTTAATACCTCAGAATACATCCACTGATTATACCTATGCGTCATCTTTGCACTGGTATCAACCACATGAATCTGAAAATCCATATCATTGGGATGCATACCAAATGAATCAAACATATCTTCTTCAGCACTAAAAAGATATCCAGGACGATCAGCAATTCTATCTTTCTTTACATGCCTAAGATAATCATCAATGCGGTTGAACCGAGAATAATAATTAATAAACCTATCAGCAGCAGAGATAGAATCTGATTCACTTAAGAACATTCTGATAGTAAGGTTGGTTCTCTAAAGAATCAATCAACTCAAACACGCTACCAGACATCAGGCGATAACCCATTCCAACATAAAGTTGTCCAACAAATACAGAAACAGTTGCTGCACCCCAGAATAGGTAATAGAACCTGGACTTAACCTGGTTTCTTTTCTTTTGTTTTTTCATACCTTGATAAGTCATGAGTTTAATACAACAATTAACCTAATAATCATAAAGATAACAATAACATAATATGTCCACATAATAGTCATACCAATCTGGTTATGACGAGAACCTCTCGCATAATTAGGTGTGCCTTGACGATCCCCCCCATCTGCCATATATTCGTTAGGATCTATTCTACCCTTTCTACGTGGACGATCCCAAGGTTTTGGATCTGACAGGTTAAACCAACGTTTCATTTGAATTCACACTCGCACATTATCTCAGTGAGCGCAGCCAAGAGGTTAATTTCTTGGTCAGCCACGAAAGCAATCTGATACTGGTACTTGGCAATGATAAGAACAGCAACAGGAATACTAGGGGGAGCCAATGTATCAGTGAGAGATTCATAGACACGGCGTAAGATAACCCCAGGATCGTTGTCAAGGTTACTAACAACCCACTTCCGAACTTCAGTGAAGTTCTTGTCCTTGAGTTTTCGTATAAGGTCTGATGTCTTGACATCACTAAACTCTGCTAAAATCGATGTATCAATAGTGCCACTACTAGAATAGCGTTGACACTCATTTAAGACTCTCCTCCAATCCGGAAAGTGCTTATTGATAAGTTCCGCGAGAACTTTCTTATCCGCTTGAATCCGCTCTGCGTCCAAGATCCCGTTAAGTCGGGTGAAAAATGAAGCCGCAATTGCCTGCTTTTGTTTTCCCGTGATTGAAAATTCAACGACTGCAC
>Ga0080013_1005177_pt1 | contig 12321 bp, 11 predicted proteins | sample ETNvirenome_6_85_FD_69236 | JGI IMG/M metagenome (GOLD analysis project Ga0080013, IMG submission 69236) | Marine viral communities from the Pacific Ocean - ETNP_6_85 (SPADES assembly) (version 2) | ecosystem: Environmental > Aquatic > Marine > Oceanic | place: Pacific Ocean | collected 2013-06-19 | reverse complement strand
CCTATATTTGTAGATGAAACACCACCTAATGCTAAGTATCATAAAGGCGTAGCTGATAATGATATAATAGCAATGTTATTTGAGGAATGGAAAGAATGGATAACCACGCAAAAGGAATAGGAGGAGTTGGCCCTCTCGTAAAAGTCACATGGAATGACGCAGCCCAACAAATAAAAGTACACACAATCAATGCAGCTAAGCCAGAAGAACACTTAGCAGTATGTGAGACTATCGGAGAACTGATAGTCAAGGACCGAAAGACTTTAATACTGTGTCAGCATTGGTCTGACACTGATGGAATAGATATCTTAGCTATACCAAGAGATTGGTGTACTAAGATAGAAGTATTAGAGAAAATAGGAGACGGCATAATAGACCCAAGAGAAGAACTATGTATTTTAGAGAATTCGGAATCCCAGCAAGAATCGCAAAGTGTAAAACAGTCGAAGAAATTGAAGAACAATTAAAGAAGTTTAGTGGTAAGAAGAACTGCTATTCAAGTGTATATGTCTTCAATGAGGAAAAGGATGACGGAAAAACAAAATATGAATCAGCCGTCCTTAATACCATATGGTTTGACTTTGACCATAATAAAGACGTTAAGAAATGTCTTATGGATGTTAGGAAATTTATAAGAAGATTCTGTAAACCATTAGGAATAACCCCACGTATATACTTAACAGGTGGTAAAGGATTCCAGATGAATATAGATTTCTGGACCTATGTAGATTTACCTAATCATCTTAAACGTAAAGCAATTAAAGAGTATTTACTACACCTTAGAAAGAAATACAAACTGAACACATTAGATGAGGTATGTATTAATAACAGTGTGTCTTGTATGAGACGTATAGTTAATACTGCTTATATCTCTAAGATAGAGGGAACTCCTACAGGGGTATGGTGTACACAATTTTCAGTAGAAGATGTTATGAAGTTAAGTATAGAAGAACTTTATGCATTAGCTATGGAAAATAACGAAACGACTATACCTACTGAGAAGAGTGCAAAAGCACAACGAAACTTTGTTGAGTTTCTTTGCGATGAACATGATATAAGACATACTGTATCTAACAGTATAGATTACATGGTTAACAAATTAACTGAAGCAACAAGCTCTATTAAGCCAATGCTTAGTATAAGTAGTGAATATATTAAGCCCCCTAGAGAGTGTGTAATAAAGCTAATAGAGCGTAGTATAGAGCGTGGACATAGCAGCCACGAAGATAATAAGGTCATAGCCTTCGAGCTAATTAATGCTGGATGGTCTGATAAAGATATATCTTTTGTTTTCAAAAGTATCTATAACGAGCCTGCTGGTAATTGGGGATGGTATACAAACGACCCTAATAAAGCAGGTAACAAAATAGATGCTATTAGAGCGAAAGGTATAAATAGGTACTCAGGTGATAAATTACTTGAGCTGAAAGTATGTAACGATGCATATTGTTGCAGCTAAATGAATAGGTGATAAAATGGCAAACGTAAAAAGACTAGAAAAAAGACTAGGAGAATTGGAAAAATGGGCTAAAGCCCTAGAGCAAGGTTCTGGACCTGCTCAAACTATGGAGAATATGAATTGGTTGGTAGGACAAACCCGATTGTTGGGTGACAGATTGACTCAAGCAGAACAAGCTGTTGGCGAACTACAAGGTGCAATTCAATCAAACAACGAGATTCTTCAAAACTTCTTAGATAAACATGATATGGTAAGAGATTGGCAATCATATATCGAAGAACTACAAAAAGAGGCTGAAGATGCCGTTCAAGAGCAAGAAACAGAGAGCTTGGATGTACAAGAACAAACCGAAGATGGCGAAGAAGTGGCAGAGTGAAACACCAAAAGGTGCTAAACTCCCCACTAAAGTAAAATCTAAAGGTAAGAAGAGAAGAGTCAAAGGCAGCAAACGCCGCTAAGTATTGACAAAGACAAAACAAGGTGAAATATTATGGCAGTAATAACTATAAAATGTGCCGGAGACGATGGATGCAAAGCAGATGTATACGTAGCACGCTACGAAGTATATCCTAACGTAGACCCTACTGGGGTTTGTGTAGGATTTAGAGCTGTATGCAGTCCAAATGGTCTTTCCGGATACTGGGACACTGTTGTCCCAAACGCAGACATATCTGAAGGGGACGACCCTAACAAGATAGCAGGATACGCATGGAACGGAGTTACCGATTCCATTACTGGCCTATCAGGAACTATTGTTCCGTGGGCTGAGACTGAGATGCATAAGTCATCAATCATTGGTGAAGAATTTGCAGAGATTGTAGAATCAGGAAGTAGTGATTAAGTATGGCTAAAAAAACAGCAAAAAAGACCGTAGAGGAAGTGGTTGAAGAAGTTAAAGATGAAGGCATAGAAGTTGAAGTCGTTGCTGAAGAACCAAAAGAGGAAACTATGGAAGAAAAAGTTGAAGAAAAAGTTGAAGAAAAATCAAAGGGCGATAAAAAACTGTTCGTTCATGAATCTGGACAATTAGGGTACATGGATGAGAATAATAATTTCGTACCAGCAAATTAAGGAGTAAATATGGCACTATCAAAGAAAGTAAAAGCAGAAAAAGCTGCACCTAAGAAAGAAGCATTGAAGCACACTTGCGCCCCAAGGAGTAATAAATCTCTTTGTAAAGCATGTGTTGCGGAGATGAAATAATGGCACTAGACGTTAGCCAAGCAAAGATTAACGAATCTTTAGGAGAAGGACATAAACCACTATTGAGTTATAATGATTTACCTGCTAAAGATAAAGATAAACCTAGCGTAGACTCATGGGAACATACTCCTAATGTAAGATACCTAGAAGCCGTTAAAGAACTGGGTTCTAAGCTCGGCGCTCAAGACGACTAATGCCTGAATTAAGTAGTGATTTTGCGGCAGGATTTACTACAAGCAATCAGGTCTGCAAGTGTGATGAAGATGAAGATTGCACTTGCGGATGCCGCGTTTTAATAGACTATAAATAGTTTTGTAAGAAGCCTTTTATAGGGGGCTAATCCTATAGTAATGAACCGCATTTGGAGTGGTAAAATGTTTAAAAACGAAGTATCAGAATTTATATATAAAAGAACATATTCGCGTTGGTTGGACGACGAGAAAAGAAGAGAAGATTGGCCAGAAACAATAGAGAGGTTTTTAAGTTTTATAATTTCAAAAAACCCAGATATACCAGAAAAAACACAACATAAAATTAAGAAGTATATGACTGAATTTGCAGTCATGCCTTCCATGCGTTTTCTTTGGGCAGCGGGACCAGCTGCTCAGTTTGATAACACATGTATATACAACTGCGCATTTGGAAAGATAAACACAGTAGAGTCATTCGCTGAATGTCTTTATATCTTAATGTGTGGAACAGGATTCGGGTTCTCAGTAGAGAAAGAAGAAGTAGATAAACTACCTGTAATACCTGTAATAAAATCTGCATTAGGGAATGAGAAGATTCCTATATTCGACTCCAAAGCTGGCTGGGCTGACTCTGTTAAAATGTTAATGAACAACATATATGACGGACAAAACATATACTTCGATTATTCTTTGATAAGACCAGAAGGTGCACGTTTAAATACAATGGGTGGTAGAGCCTCTGGTCCTCAACCTCTTGTGAAGTTACATGATTTTATAAGAGAAACAATGCATAACGCACAAGGACGTAAACTTACTACGTTAGAAGCTCATGATATATGTAATCAAATAGCAGAGATAGTAGTAGTAGGTGGAGTTAGACGTAGTTCACAAATATCTTTGAGTGATGTAGATGATAAGGATATGCGTCACGCAAAAGAATGGCCCTTCCCTATTAAAAGAGCTATGGCAAATAACAGTGCTATATTTAGAGAAAAGCCTACAGCAGCTCAATTTCTTAAAGAATGGGCAGCATTAGCTCTATCAGGCACAGGGGAAAGAGGTATATTTAATCTTGACTCAGCACAGAAGAAAGCTCCATCTCGCAGATATGCTCCATTAATACAAGGCACTAACCCTTGTGGCGAAATAATGCTTAGGGATATGGAGTTCTGCAACTTAAGTGAAGTGGTTGTTAGAGCTGAGGATGATTTAGATTCCCTTTTAGATAAGGTTGAGACTGCTACATGGCTCGGTGTTATACAAACTACATTTACCTATTTTCCATACCTAAGAAAGGAGTGGAAAAAGAATTGTGACGTAGAACGGCTGTTAGGCGTCAGTTTAACCGGTCAGATGGATAACCCCTCGATAATGAACTCGGAGGCTTTAAAGGCCCTTAAAAGCCGCGTAATACGCATTTCTCGCAAGGCTGCTAAGTTACTAGGTATTAATGTACCAGTGGCAACCACTTGTGTTAAACCTTCAGGCACAGTTTCACAACTCGTCGATTCTGCGTCAGGAGTTCATCCAAGATATTCAGAATATTATATTAGAAGATATAGAATAGCTGCCCGTGACCCTCTCTTTAAACTTATGAGAGATAGTGGTATAAAGGCTAGCCCAGAAGTAGGACAGAAAAAGAAAGATGCTACGACATGGGTATTAGAATTTCCTGTTAAATCTCCAGAGGGTTGTTTAACACGTAAAGACTTAACTGCCCTAGACCAACTAAAACACTATAAGAACTTACAGCATAATTGGTGTGAACATAATGCCAGTATGACTGTATATGTTAGAGATGATGAGTGGTTTGAGGTAGGTAATTGGGTGTATCAAAATTGGGATATTATTAATGGAGTATCCTTTTTACCCTATGATGGTGGGAAGTATGAATTAGCTCCTTATGAGGAAATTGATGCTAGAACCTACGAAAGGCTTATAAAGAAGCTGCCCAGAATAGACTATAAGCAATTGTCTAAATACGAGCTCAATGACAATACTCAAGGAAAAGCTGAGTATGCTTGTGTCGGCGACAAATGCGAGATTTAGGAGAATAAAACATGGCAACTACAGTTTTAAAAGGCACTGGATACGCTACTATGTCTGATGCAGCAGATGCACTATCTACTGCTACTAATTCTTTAACATTAGGTGCAGATACATATGTAGATATCGTTAAAGAAGGAAATTCATGGAGTTATTGGTGTTTACACGATAATTAATTATGACATTTGAAACAGATATAACTGGATATGGACGCAAGATGGGCCGAAACGCAGGTATGACAGCTGACGGAAAAATGGATGGAGTTCATTTTTTAGGAACAATAGAAACCCGTGATGACATCGAAGGGTGGATGCCTAGTGGAAGTATATCTGTTAGAACAATGAATCCTTCTAGTGGTGAATCTAATGGTGGAGGAGCTAACAAAGGAAATTATTGGGGAGTTAATCGAATTAATAATGTTTCTGGTTCAGGAAGCCCACAAATATGGGACGCTGGATACCCACGAACTTAATTATCTCTACTACTAATATATTGAGCTAGTGTAGGCGGTTTTCTATTTATCATTACAGCTATAGAATAATCAGTAGGGCTAAATGAAATACTCTTTCCTACTATTCTAAAGATACCACTAAATTCAGGGTCGTCAGTATCGACTTGTATTACATCATTTTCTAATAAATAACCTCCACCTATTAAAACAATTTTATATTCATATTGATTTTTTGCATTAGCTTCAAATACTCTAGCTCCAAACTCTTTACAGGCTGCTGGGGATTTTAAACTCTTATTTTCTACTTCAAGATATGTACGGTCTAAAGCCTCTAAGGCACCATCATGAATAAATCTCCCACTAGTATTATCTCCATTAACTACTATAACAGTAGGGATGCGTTTCTTAGTAATACTTATATCTTTAATATTATATTTCTCTGTAAATATAGTTTTAGGTGTTGTAGTTTCTAAATCACTTTCTAACTCTATAACAAATTGTGAATAATCTCCATCATCAACTATACGTCCTATATTAGGTCGAGGTAAATTTCCATCCGTATTTATAGCTCTACCTAATAATTCTTTTATGATATCTAGAGCTACCATAGTACCTCTGAAGGGAGATGAAGTATGTAGTAATGGGTCAGTATCTCCTATTATATCTGTCTTAAGTTTTCCATCTAGTTTAATTTTTGAAAGAAGTTCCGCTATACAAGCTCCAGCTGTCAAACCATCTAAATTGTCAAAGTTAGTTAGATTCAACTTAGCTTCTGTATCTTCTCCGCCCTTTGACAGATAACCTAATGCATCTTCTGCATATATCTCTACTTCTGAAAAGGTTTCTTTTATTCTTCGTATCCACCCTCTAAAAATAGGAACACTATCGTGTTTATTAAGAAAAAAAGTTACTTCTTTATTCCATAGTTTTTTTAGACCTGCAAAAGTTAAGGGGAGAGTAAATGATAAAGATGCTGAAGTAAGATTACCATCATTTTTATATCCACCCTTAAGGAAGTCTACTTCTTTTCCTTCAATACAAACTTTAGGTGTAGCTTCTAGCATCTTGTATACCCCCTATAGGAAATATATCAGTCATTAAATCACCATCTATATCTAATAAAGCTATCTCTTCTATTATTAAATTAAAGTCATAAGATAATATAGCTCTAGGTCCACCTGTAGCAAGTGATTCATTAATACCCTTGATAACACCCCATAGTCTTACATATGTACCATCTTTCTGTTGTTCGTCCCAGTAGACTCTAACATCATTACTTTGTAGTTCTCTAACTTTATGAAGGTGTCCATATAAGCTAGAGCTTACTGAAGAAGTAGTGAAGGCTGATGAAGGTGTAGTTGTGTCACCTAAAGCTACACTTGAAAAAGCTATCTCTTGAAGTGGAGTTCCCGTCCTCACAATAAAGACCTTACCCTTTCTAGAAATAGCAGTATAGTAATTACCAGCTCTAGACATACTTATAGAACTAGTAATAGCTAAAGAATTAAGGTTATAAGCACTATCATCTATTTCTTTTACTACAGCAGTATGTCCTTCTGTTGCATCAAATACATTCCACATTTCAGGTTTCGGTACTGTTGCTCCACCACCAGTACCACTAACAACAACCTTTAAGGCATATAAATCTGTACCTTCCCATGCAGTTTCTAGAGCTGAACCCACTCCTGAACCAGTTGTAGCTATCATATAAGTACCATTCCATACAACTGCTCCATCAGCATTTCCTGCATCTACAGGAGGTAAATCAGTAACACTGCTACCTTTGTAAACTTTAGAAGGACCATCTATAACATCATAAATATTAACACGTCTAATAACCCATGTCTTTGCGCCACTCAAACCTTCAACATTATAATCTGCGTGATTCTCTCCATAGTGGAAATATAAAGTGTCTGCACCATCCCAACCATTAGCAGCTCCTTTAGCTACCCATAAAGGCATATCAGTAGCACCACTACAAAAAGCTATATAATTAAAAGCGCCTACCTCATTAGCTGAATTAAAATGCTCTTCCATCTGGTCACTTATAGTAGCACCAGTCACTACTAAATATTTTCCATATGTTGCATCATCGACATTACCGGAAACAGTTCCTCCAGTAATCTTTATCCCTAAGCTACCTGTAGTAGTAGTGTTAGTGCTATTGTAATATCCACCACATAGATTATCTAAAGATATAGATTGCCAATCTGAAGGAGTATCAAAAGAGATATATCCTGATTTAGCGAAAGATACTTCCTTAGTTAAATAAGAACCAGAGAGAGTATCACTACCACCTGTAACTGCATATGTTTTAGATATACTTGTAGTATCTTCAAACTCTAATGCTTCCCATTGTGCAGATTGATTAATAGTTCCTGATTTATTAACGCCTAAATAATATAAACCTGATATCTTAACACCACTTACATTAGCCCAATCTGACATTAATTGATTAGCATAGTTAGTCATATTAAAAAATATCTCATTGGTTTTTTTAGGAAATAATAATAAAAAATATTCATTAGCAGTTCTTGATGCATTGGCTATATCTTGAAATGTAGCCCCGTTCATCTCTGTAAAACTAATTTCATTAGATGAACCATTATTAAATGCTTTAGAAGTATAATCAGCAGTATAATTTTTATCTGTTGTATCCATACCCGGAGCATCTATCTTAGTTGCTGATTGTCTATCATCTGTAGCTCCAGTCCAATTAACTGGAGGAGTTATTCTAAATACATAAGGTTTATTATCTACTAATGAACTGACAGTAGTACCAGTAGCGTCAGTTGAACTGCTGGGTTGCATAGAATTCCTAATTAAATGATATTGGTCATAAAATCTACCAAAGTCATCCAGAGCAAATTGGTCAACAACATAACGAGTAGATGCCGTAGTCGACGTAGTATTCTCTACCCACTTACCATTACCTAATGCTTGAGTTCCAGTAGAACTATATGTAGCACTACCCCTTAAACCAATAGGTCGTGGCATATATGTGTAGCCTACGCGCCTAACTTCTTGAGTCTGACGAGTATTGTTATCAAAATAATTAGTACCAGTTATTGCCCATTGGAAATCTCCAGCAGGTTTGAAAAATATTTTTCCATTATCAAATCTATATTTTGAATTATCCACATTAGATGCTTTAGCTCTACTTTGTGAAAAATCCATAGTTATATATCTATATAAATCATCTACTGATTTAATTGGACTTCCAGCTGTAACATAAGTCACAGAATAATAATAACCATCTATCCCCTTTGTAGTTAAAAATATCTTTATTCTATTAAAAACTTCGTTGCGCGTATAATCTGTGAGATATGTACTACTTACTTTGGGGTTTCTATATTCTACTTTTAATATTTGAGTAATAGCAGCGCCATCTATCTCTGCCGCCGTACCAGATATATCTACAGCACTCTCTAATAAATTTATAGGAGCGACAGTAGTGCCGTCCCCTGCATCTGAAGTATCAAGCTCTACATAGAATTTCTTAACTCGGCGAGAGCCCCCTGCCACCACTGCTTCATTATCGGTAGAGTCTCTAATAGAGTCCACCAGTACCGCAGTTATGCCTAGCTTAATCTTGCTTGGTAAATAACCATACTCAGTAGCATTAAGGATAGGGGGAATTTGAGCATATACTTGCTTAGGTCCTTCTGAAACAAAAATACTATTATCTATACCAGATTTAACAGTGCGATTCTCACACTTAATTATAGCAGTTGCAGTTCCATCAGAAACAACTATAGGTTGTATACGTTCAGAAATTTCAAAGGGAGAAACATTCCCTGACACAGCAGTACTACTACTACAATAATATTTAGATACTATACCTTTTTGAGTGATAGCTTGAGTTATTATATTATATGTTCCAGTGGCAGTATAAGTGTGAGATATATAAGTATCTTGAACAGTAGTAGGAAAAGTACTCCATTGATAATTAGCAGTATCAACTGTGCGTCCTTCACCATCTCCCCAATCTATATAAAGTGCTGAAATATCTTTATTATTAAATATAAATCTAGCATATCTTTTATCAAATACTGTAGCTGTTGCAGCAGCAGTTCCTGTGGTATCTGAATACCATTCTACTGAACTCATATTCCAGTCACCCTCCACTGAACTTGATTAGAACTACTTACTTGGTCAGCACTTTTTCCTCTTACATTAGTATAGTCATATAAAAACAAGCGCCCAGTATAATTTAATTCTTGACCAGAAGAACCACTAGAACTATAATCATCTAGTGTTCTAGTATTTAAAATATGTTCTCCACCATTACTAGGTATATATACTTCATAGGGATAAAGAATTATTTCTTCTATCTTACCTTGGAAACCATTCCGTGACATTCTATAGTTATAGCTAGGGTCATCAGCATCACCGGCAGCCCCAGCGTCGTATGCTCCTACGGGTGCGAAAATATTTGTGACAGCAATTCCATCCCATGTCGCCTCTGAACCACCCGGTACACAACCCACAAAGAACTTGGAATAATTAGACCTACCAAATCCACCACCTAGACCGGGACCAAGTACGTCATCATCAATAGGGGCTACACCATATTTCAAACTTGCGCTATCTTCTAATTGTCCATTAACATATAAACGGAATTGGTCATCTGACTTAATTGTCGTAGCGCCGGATGGGTCAGAACCCTGAATTCCCTTATTTTTATTCCATACCATATTAATGGCTATAGGTTGAGTGCCGTCCATCTTATAGGAAGTTGAAGAGGATAGTAAGAAAGATTCAAATTCACCATATTGAACAAATGGGCGAGCTCCTGCTGGTGAAGCACTATAGCCTATTTGAGGACAATAACTAACATATACTCTACTGTCCTTCATAAATACATGAAGTATATCAAATCCACCTGTTGAAGTACCATTCCAAGTTGAAGAAGAATCATAAGATGCTCCTGATGCAGTACTGTTTCCCTGCTGAATGCTCATTCTTGGAGAACCCTGAGCTCCAGAAACACATTGAATTACACCACATATAGTCATACCCTCATCACGAGTTTCACTAGCGGCATCAGACCATTGAGGGTTACAATGAATAACTAAAGACCATTTATCAGTCCACGCGTTACTAGTTTGACTACCACCCATCTCATTTGCCATAGAATATTCCAGTTCTTTATAACTGCCATCAAGAGTAGTATAGTCTCCTAATATATAACATGGTGGACCAAGTCCACTCGAGGCAGAGTTTTTAAAATAAGGAGCATATCCAGAAATACCATCAATAGTCATTTGAGGAGTAGTTCCACTATATTTCCTCAAATATTGAGTAGTATCTTTATCTCCTACATCATTAAGATAATAATAGAAATAACTGCTCGTATCATTAACACCTGTTTCGTTCATAGGCGCCCAGAAGCTGGACCTATGATATTTATTATCAATACTACCACTAGTATCTATAAGAAGGTGTCTATACCATACATCTTCGGCATTTTCACTCCATGTGAATTTTAAATTATTTATTTGTTGTTTGGAAAGTGTATATAAATCTAAATCAGGAGCTAATACATCAAACTGTGGAGTAATCTTGAATTCCTTCACCTCAGGTAGTTCATCGTAATATTCCCACACATATTGAGGTCTATAATATGTTGACCCACTGGTATCTAATGCTGTGTCATCTCCAACAATAGTTATAGTAGAAGTATTAATTTCATCAGTCAAACCTATAACTAAAGAGACTTCTTCGTTGGGAGCTGGAGACTCAGCATCTACCACACCACTAAGAGGGAAGTATGCATGAGTATTTAAGATAGGTTTGATAACAGATGCTACACCTCCTTCACCTTTCTCTTTATCATATGAACCATATCCATAATCTTGAGATAATATAAGAGAGGAATCTTCCGATGCTCCTAAAATCCAAGGCTTTTCAAGAATGGCTGCTAAACCTTTGGTAGCTATATTACCAGTATTATATGTATATAAAGCCTCGTTATATGTAGAACCTAGTTGGGTAGACATACTTCCTGTAGCAGGAGTTTCTCCCACCATACATACATTTTCATATTTTCTTTCAGTGTCCCAATTTTCATCCGAGAACATCAAATTTAACCAAAAACGTTTTGGAGATATATATAAATCACTTAGATTGTCAGGAACACATAAATCTGTAGTGCCATCGTCAGCTTTAGATATACCATGTTCAAGAACTGTACTTCCTGATAGTACTTGAAGTTTAATAGTAGAAGAAGCAATATCTTTATCTACTAACTTTACTGTGTATTTATATCCACAAGCAGTATGACATGCGGGATTTACTGATGCAGTGATACTTGCGGTAGTACCAGAGGAAAGAGAACCGGTAGGAATGTTTTTATTCAGATATCCGACTAATCCACTTCTATATGCTATATAGGTATTAGCTGGAATGTTGTCTCCTGTAATTGTAGCACCTACTTTTGAGTTACTTGACATATCATCAACTCTATTATTACTACCAGTTATGGTTACAGTATCTGATATAGCATCATCAACCTCAAATCCTTCCCTTATAGGGTCTTCATCTCCAGAACCATCACCTAAAGCATTACAAAGCCCAGCTCTATATATAACATACTCGTCATCTAAATCTAGATGGAATAAATCTATATTATCAACCTTCAATAAGTTTTTATCTGAAATACTAGACTCTTCACCTCCTGTCACGTTCCTTGTCCCAGCAACTGCCATTACTTTAGCAGATGTTAGTACATTTTCACGCGGAACCCACTTAGCACTCCCTGAACTAACTGCAATCTTCATAAAACCCTTTTGAGTTAATCCATCAGTTCCTAACCAATTTCCTTCTCCAGAATATCCCATACATATATAAGGATTAGTAGTATAAACAGGATTAGATAAACTTGAAAAATCAGTATCTGGGTCGTCTGTACTTCCCGTTTCTATAAACACTTTACTATTTGCACCTTGAGTAGCTTGATATCTAGCACC
>Ga0080013_1005176_pt1 | contig 12321 bp, 15 predicted proteins | sample ETNvirenome_6_85_FD_69236 | JGI IMG/M metagenome (GOLD analysis project Ga0080013, IMG submission 69236) | Marine viral communities from the Pacific Ocean - ETNP_6_85 (SPADES assembly) (version 2) | ecosystem: Environmental > Aquatic > Marine > Oceanic | place: Pacific Ocean | collected 2013-06-19 | reverse complement strand
TCAATGAAAGTACCTATGGGTCATTATATCCAATTAGTGTATAGTGGCAAGCTAATGGAAAAAACTAAGATGGAAGAGGCTATTCTAGGTCGTAATGCAAAAGTAAATGATTTAATTCAGCAAAAAATGTTAGATGAGAATGGTAAGGAAACTAAGTTCCATCTCATTACTGAAATGGAGTTTGTTACCCCTCGAGAATGGGCTACAAGCGAGGCAGTAAGAAGGAGTGTTCTTCGTAAGGTAATGGAAAAAGGTGCTGATTTTGTTATATCAGATATGAGTGATATGGCTAGTATGAATGTTATACTCAAGCAATATGAAGCTTTGACTGATAGGGCAAAAGCTATTGAGATTACTAAGATGGCTAATATGTGGAAAAACAAAAGCTATTTAATGGGTCGCAATAGAAGAGATTTGGGAAAAGTTCGAGACAGTAAAAAGCTTACTATGGCACAAAAAGACCTGCTAGAAGAAGCTGATGCAGCTTTTGGTGATACTCCGATTAGTGCTTTAGCTGACCAAGGTAGGATTGATACCGAAATAAGACAGTATAAGAAGAATCTTACTGAAGCTGAAAAAGATTTCTTAGATGCTAATCTACTTGGGAGTGTGAATAGAGGTAGGCATCAGGTCTTGAAAAAAATAATGACCTTAGTTAATAAAGGTAAAAAGAAACCATCTCAAGAATTTTGGAAACGCTTTAATGAAATAAGGGCAAAGTCTAATAATACATCCATGTCAAGGCTTGGATTAGCTAGCCAAGAGGTTTCTCCTCATATGACACAAAAGTTTATGAAAGAGTTTTCTACTTTATTTGACTCTGGAAGAACTAAATTGACTAAGACAGAGGAAGGTCAGATTAAAAGTGAGGCTGAGGTTGCTCATATTCCTAGAAATATAATAGATGAGCAGGGGAATATTATTAAAGGTTCTATGCTTGAATCTGCTGAGTATGATACGGCTACTAAAAAGTTCTTAGATGAACAGGCTCCGTTTATAGGATTGAAAGATGGGACTCTTAAGGGTGAGCATAAGGAAGTATTCTATAATTTAAAAAATCACTTGAACTATTACCATAACGCAATAGGTTCAAAACTTAATGGCTTAGTAAGATACGTTGTAGGTAAAGACCTTAATGCTATGGACTTAGCTGATTTTAAAAATCTAGATAGATATCTTACATCTGTTCGGACTGGTACTTGGTGGCAAAATTTCTCTGATAAAATGCAAAGTAAGTTCCCTCAAATCTCAAAGTGGGATTATTTAAGGTTTCCAGAAGCTATAAATCGCAATATGATGCGTAAAGAGATTGAGCTTGTCGATAAGAAAAGACAATACAAAGATAAGTGGGGAAATAAAATAGTTGGGACGGTAGAGAAGCCTACTGGGATTATAGATAATCTTTCTAATGTTATGCATTCTTCTCAGGAAAATGCTATACAGGTTTTTCAAGAAGAGAAAAAACGATTTCGTTCAAAGCTTAGACCTTATCTAGAAAGTATTGAAGGAGGATATGATATCTTTGAAATAGCTATTAGGGAAATGGAGACTGGCATGATGAGAGTTGATAGTCATGCTAACTTCGATTATTTAAAGGCTTACGAGGATGCGAAAACAAAACATAACTGGAACGAATTGAAACATAAAGACTTCTTAGTTACAACTTCCGATAGAGGTCGTGTTCAGAAAACTGGTGAAGAGATTAAAGACCATATTAAAGAATTCATGGAGACTCAAAATGAACGTGTCCATAGATGGCTAAAGGGAGACCCTGATGTCTTATCGGATTATTTATCTACTATCAAGGTCAGATTTGAAGATAGCCCAGAAGGATATCATAAGGGACTATTAGCATTAAAAAGGAAGTTTGTTAAGGATATTGAATCTTCTTTCGTAAAGAATAAGCCCTTTGATATAGGCTTAGGTTTAGATGGGCTTAGTGAGGTATCAAGAAAGATTTTAATGAGTCAAATTCCGGGTGGTTCTTTGAGGGCTCAGAGACAAGAGGCCTTACGAGCTATAGAGCTAGAAACTACCAAGACCGGTGAATTACCTTTCCATGCTTACTTTCCTCATATACATTTTGATACAAAGAAAGCTAAAGAACGTATGCTTGAGAGCATTGAAAGGGTATCTGGTGATAATTCCCTCAGTACAAAAGACAAGAGTGATAGGCTTAAAAGTCTTATCTATCACTATAAGCAATTAACAGGAGACTTTGTAAGTCTTGACCAATCAAGATTTGGTCCTTACTGGGATAAGGTTTCTGAAGCTTTAAATGATATCGCTGTCTCTAGAAAAAAGAAAGATAAGATGATAACATGGATTAAGGCTCAGAAAAAGGTTCGTAATCAGTTTAATAGAAGTAAAGAGCCGATACCCGGATGGGAAGTCTCTCCAGAAGCTTATGAATCTTACATGAAAAGTATTATTGATGGCTATTACAGGCTTACATCTGAGATAGCTGCAAGAAGTGGGATTAATGATTGGGCACAAAGCTTTTATAATCGGTCTAGGGACAGTGAGCTTACTAATAACTGGAGAAATTTCATGAATCTATTTGTACAGGGTGGTATGGGTTACCATGAAAAGATTCCAGAAGATATTATGGCTAATAAAAATATGAAAATACAGGGTACACCGTATTCATGGTTTGCTGATAGCACTGTATTAGATAGGATAAATAAGATAGCTGGTAAATTGGGAGTTGAGGGAAACAAGTCTTTACCAAAAGAATTTAATGATTTAGGTAAGTTCTCTTTTGAAGACCTGTCAAGATGGACAAATATGGAAGCCAAGTATCAGCTTGCAACATTACTTGCTCATCCAAAGAGTTCTGTAGCAAACTTATATGGAGGTACAACTACCACCCTTGTCAGTACTGGCTGGCATAACTTTAGAAATGCTAGAAATATTAATTATTTACAAACACATGTCAATCCTAAGTGGGGAAAGCTTAGTGATGTTATGGATTGGGTTACTGGTCATGGAGTAGTGGAGGAATTTTTAAGGTACGAAGCGGATATTAATCCTCAGATTAAAGGAAAGAAATGGTCTGGCTTTATGAAAGAAGCCGTTGAAAGGATAAAGAAGAATCCTGAACTAGAAGACACTACTTTACGTGAAATTTGGAGAAAACATGGAATAAGTGACTCTTTATTTGACAAAGCAGCCGCTTTTATGCGTGTTCCTGAGCGTACATTACGTAGAGATTCGTTTGTAGCTCACTATTTACAGGCTAGAGAGAAGTTTGGGGACGGAATACGTGACTATGACCATCCATTCTTAATAGAAATGGCTAAAAAAGGTGTTAAAAGTACTCAGTTTTTATATTCTGCTCCATTTAGACCTATGTTTGCAAGGACTGCTCTAGGTAAAGTGATGACAAGATTTCAATTATGGTCTTGGAATAGTGTAAGATTTAGAAATCAGGTATTAAAAGAAGCTCATAATCGCGGATGGGAAGAGGGAACGCTTGAATTTGATAGATTTAAGAGATTAGCTACTACAGATTTATTCACATTAGGGCTTTCTAGCGTATTTATGTACTCACTTTTTGAAAATGCCCTTCCTGCACCATGGAATTGGTTCCAAGATACAGCAGATTTTATGTTTGGTGACGATAAAGACAGAGAAAGAGCTTTCTTCGGTGCTTATCCATACCCATTTCAGCCTTTACAGGTCGTAACTCCTCCAATAGCTAGGTTACTACCGCCTTTATTTAAGGGTTTAGTACAGGATGACTACTCAAAACTGTCTGATTATTATATATGGACAATGTTCCCATTTGGTAGACTAGGAAGAGACGTATTCCATCCAGAAAGAGGGCTATTAGCTAACCCAACTTATGGTATAGAAAAAATGACTGGCTTACCATACACTCAATTTGCAAGAGAATTGAAAGGGAAGAGAGTGGAGGACGAAGGATTAACAATTCCTAAACCTACTGGTCTAATATAATGCCTTGGGAAGATAAAAAATATATCCCCTTAAGACCTAGAAGGGAAGTAAGTCCAGATTCTTTACTTGGGAAGGCTATGAATTTTGAGCCTTCAAAAGAAGATTATGAACTTGCTGGTAAATTAGCCTTAGGTGCTACTATTCCTTATGCAACAGTATATGGATTTAAACATACTCCAGCAGCAAAAGCACTTATGAAACGTGCAGGTCAATTATCAACACATATAGAAGGGTTCTACGATAAAAATGTAACCGGTAGAATTAAAAGAGGCTTAGCTTATGCTAAATTTAAGCTTGGTAGACAGGGAGATATTGATAAGTTTATAGAGAAGTATCCTAATGAGTTCAGTCCTGATATGGAATATAAAGCAAAGGTTGCTGAGGTAGAGAAATTCATAAAACAGCAAGGTTTAAATAAGCCAGCCCAATTATTAGCATTGGCGGATATCGAAAAAGCAGAAAGAAGCGCAGCTGTGAAGGCTGCTATGAGTCCTGATGAAGAAATACTTATACATCAGTATGGCTCTAAGAAAAGGCTTTATAGGCATGAAATGCTTATGGATGAGAATGTTAAAATGATACAGGGTGAAGCCCCTGATATTAAAGTTCTTAAACAAAATGGTTTATCAGCTCCTGTCCAGACTGATATTAAAAAGCTATTCAGGGGTCATGAGTTTGCTGCTGAGAAGTGGGGAGCTTGGGGTGATAAACATATTACCGCTTCCAATGTCTTGGAAGTAGGTAATGACAGGTCAGCACTATTAGCCTCAGCAAAGCGTGACCCACAGTTTGCTATGGCTAGAGATGTTGCAAATTCTACTGCTGATTTAAACAATCCTGCTGAGGTACGTGCAGCAGCTAAAAATTCTTTAGATAAATTTGATTGGGGAAAAAGCGTTCCAAGGTCAATGAGGCACCATTCTTATACTAAAACTCCAGCAGAAGTAGAAGCATTGCTTGATAACTTTATGAAAAACTATAGAGTTGAAGGTAAAAGAATTTCTATAAACTTCTCTCCACAGTATAAGCCTCATATCTTAATGGGTGGAGTTAATGCGGATGTAAACTTTGTTAGGAAAGACCCTACTAAGGTGCGCGTGTTAAAGAAACATCAAAAAACTTTTACGAGTGGCGACCTTAGAAAGCTAAAGTCATATGGCTCTAATTATAGCTTACTTATATCAGATGACTATGATATGTTTTCTAAGCTATCAAAGCTTATACAAAAGAAGACACATTTTAACTTTGCTCATGAAAGTGGAGTCTCGTCTTCGAGTAACTTAGCTGGATATGGTACTAAAGCTACCTTTAGAAAGGAAGCAAAGCATTTAACAAGAACTCCCAGACGTACTAAATTTAAAAAAGCTGTGAAATCTAGAGAAGCAAAAGAGATAGCTAGACAGGCTAGAAAGCTTTCAAATAAGGGAGCAAGAGCGTTAACAAGGGTCGCTAAACTTATATACTAATTTTGCGGTTCCTGTATATCACAAAATAAAAAAAAAGGACAGGCAGGAGACTAGCGTAATGCTTAGCCTCCTGCTTGCGGTTAATTGTCCTTTGCTCAATTTACCTCTTTTTTCCCGTTTTTTCCTATGAGATACTTAAGGTTAATGTCGGCTTGCTTGAGCTTATCCATCTCATCTGCCATTTTACAGATGTCATTTTTAATATTGTCTATATCTTTTTTTATTATGTCATTAATTATATTATGATTACCTATTACATCAACAATCTCTTCTATCAGATGTGATATTTTTTGTAAAACCCCTTTCTTCTCAAACTTTGTTTCGTCTATCACCTGCTGTTTTCCTTCTTGAGGACTTACGTCTATCAAGGGCTCTTCTGTCTTTATCACCTCTGACTGTCTTTTCATTAGTACGGGCCATATATTCCTTCCGGAGCAAACATCTGTCTCTGTACAGCACATTTTGTATTGTCTTCGTTCATGATAACTTCGCAATTATCACCTGTGCTTTCTTGAATTCTTGCTGCTTCTTTGAAGCACCATGCTAATTCATTTTTATTTAGCCACTTAGTGACTCTTGTTTGGGGAATGCTTTCTACAACCTCTACTATTTCTTGTTTGACATATTTAGTAGTCGTCATTGTCATTTTCTTTGGTCTCCTTGTCTAAGTATTTAGGTTCAGGCCATGTGCCTCTTTCATCATAATCATCTAAGTTAGGCTTAGGCGGTACGCGTGGGTCAATTTTAGGTGGATGATAAGCTGGGCAAACACATCCATGTGGATAATGGCCCTTGCACCTAGAACATTTTCTAATAGTCATAGGGCAGTCCTAGTTCGCCAACCACCGGATTTTTTCCAGAAACAATTTATGATACTTACTTTGCCTATTTTGCCAAGACATTCTGTCTAAATCAATACACACTATTCGTGCATCTTGCCAGTTTATGTGTTCGCTGACAAGCTTAGTTTGTAATTTCATTGTTTGACTGCCCTAAATTTTTCCTGCATCTTTAATTTTTTTAGCTAATGTTGCATACTTCCTAGCTGTTTCATTGTTTCCATCTATATACATATTAGAAGAAAACTCTTCTAGTGCTGAATGAATCATTACAACTTCTTTAGCTGGAATCTTAACGGGTCTGGGTTTTTTGTACTTATCTATACCTTCAACTGTAGGTTCTTTCATATTTCATCCTTTTTCTTTGTCTTGAATAAGCAATAATTTAGCACTAAGATATACACAGGAATCAAGCAATTCTTCAGTAGCCTCTTTAATCCAATCTCTTCCATCATCAGGCTTTAGCTCTTCTCCGTATTTTTTAGCACCTATATCAAGCCTGCTCTTTATGACTTCAATTATTTTCTCATTCATAATGTCTTACTCGTTTTTCATATCCAAGAGCTATTATGCTTGAGAATGGTCCAAACATTGTAAACTGCTTCTCTTCTCCATTGTTTTCAAAGTGAGAGACTATAGCATGAAAGCCAGTTGTCTCGTTTTCTGGTTGATGTAAAAGCTCAAAACGATTTTCTCCACAGTCACCATACCACCCAAGTTCATATGCATCTACATTAAAAGTTTTATTCCATACTTTAAACCATTCTCCGCTCTTCAGTAAGAATGAATCAACTAAATCTATATCAATCCTTAAGCTCATTTTTTTTCTTCTCCTTTTTGTGATTACAATAAAAACAATCTTTCTCTGTTACTGGTAAATTCTTAAAATGCAGAAGATACTCTATCTGGCGATTCCAAATACTTTGCCAAACTCTTTTGCATGCTCCACATCTGTATAAAGCATTTGTTTTCTTAGTATAAGACTTTTTAAGGTTGGGAGCTGGAGATATAGATACATTGTTACATGAAAGATAGTCCATAAACTCATCCATCCAATAGTTATCTTTATACTTACTGTACGGGGGCCTTTCCGTCTTCTTCTTTTTTGACATTAGCTTTTTGTTTCTTTATGTAATTCATAAGAGGCTCTCCGTCTTCATTCATTTCTAAGTACTTACTCAGTAAGAACTCGACATTAACAAGACGCTGATGTAAGGCGTTTAAACTATTCCTTATAGAGTCTTTCTTAATACCACTTTTTTTCTTTGCCATTAGTATCTTCCTCCTTTGGCTAATTTTCTTAAAACATATTCTTTTACTTCAAGGGTTTGGGTATTAGCCCACTCTATAATACCCTTAAAGTCTTTTTCGTCTAGAGGTCCTTTTCTACTATTACAAGACCTACAAATTAACTGAAGGTTTTCGATTATTGAATCACCTTCTTTTACAATAGGAACGATATGGTCGCAGACCATGTTATTAATTCTTAATATCGTTTCACAATACCTGCATTTTTTACCATAACAATCATAGAATAAATCTTCTATTTCGTTTAGGGTAATGTCAAATATTACTCCATGGTCATACGACCTTCGCTTAAGAGAGCTTTTTAAAGCTGACATTTTTCTATTCAGCTTTTTATAGACCCGTTGCCAGAATGTTCTGTGAATCGGTTCTAAAACTCTCTTAAATCGTTCCTTTTTATTCATTTCTCTAGCTTATACAATGCATATTTTTTGTTACCGTGCCCAACCATCTTAGTGCTAATACTATGACCATTTTTTCTTAGGTTAAATATTATAGCAGATAATCTGAATGCGCCCCATCTATGCAATGCTTCAAGCGGAGTAATTGCTTCTCCTCTTAATAAAGCTGCTTCTACTTTTTCTTCTTGAGTAGTAGTCCTCTCATTTGGTCTGAATTTCATTAGTCAACTCCTAGTTGTAATGTTGCTGATAATTTGTACAATCCAAACTGAAACTGCAAATAACTTCCTCCTTCATCTGCATCTGCTTGAAAAGCAAATCTAAAGATAGTAAAGATATTTAGCATAAAGCCATTTTTTAGCTTCTTAAAATGCCATAGTACTCCGAAAGGTTCTTTACTCATGTCCTTCTAACTCTTTCAATTTTCCTAATTGAAATACCAGTTGGCATATCCTTATCAGCTCTATGGGCTGAGATTGCTGCTTTTCTAGCTTTTACCTTGTCGATACTTTCTTTGATTTCTACCTTCTTAAAGTCACTGCTTATCTCATCAGGATTAACAATTACACCGCCATATGTTTCGTACAGTTTATATCTTGCAGTATCTGTTTCCCAAACACCATCGTCGTTACCGACTTCTTTAATAACCATTGGGAGTAAGATATCATTTACAAACTTCTTAAACATACCGATGCCTTTTCTTCTTTGCTTTAATCTATCAATTTCATCTTTAAGTGCATCTACTTCAGCATCAATCAGGTGTTCTTTTCTTTTAGTTTCCAATACAAAGCTATCTACCTTATCCATCTTAGTTCTGATTTCAGACTGTAGCTTTTCTTTTGTATTCATGTACAAATCAAGGTCTTCTTTTTCTATGTGTTCTGAGGTTTTCTCAACATAGTCAAACCTTTGTTCATTGTTAATGTAATCTCCAATGATATCTCTAGTTGTACGTTTAGCTATCATAGGCATTTTGCTGTTCCTCCAGTTTTTTTAAACGAAATGACTCGGTCCATTTAAGAGTATGGTCTTTAAATAAGTCTCCATCACTATTCTTAAATAGCTCAAGCTTTTTGGTTTCCTTTGAAGCAGTGCCAGTTATACCAAGAACTTTTCTTGATGCATTTTCAATAGCACCACTTCCTTTTCCAGCATACATATCCATTATCTGTTCACGAGAATAAGCACGGCTAACTTGGCTAATTTGGATAATTATTATATCCATATTCACAGCCATATTGCTCAACTTATGAGAGATGTATCTTACAGTTTCATACTCTCCACGAATATGTTTTGGTGGTTCTACAAGGTCAATATAGTCTACAACAACAAGCCTAGGGTCTGTTTTGCGAATCATTTCTGCGATTTGCTCAACATTAGGGCTTATTGTAGTAATATTTACATGACTTAGCTCATCTTTGTGAAATTGCCAAAGCTCTTTAAAGTTAGATGAGACGTCTTTCTTGTTTCTATCACTTACAATTTGTAAATGTCTTCTATGCATATACCACTCTGACAGCTCAAGAGATAGGAACAGGGTTGGAATCTGTAATTCTGGGTCTATAATATCATCTTCAACATTATATCCCAGAGCTATATTTTGAGCTAATGTAGTTTTACTAGAGCCTGTTGCACCAAATATTGTAACAAGTTCACCGGGATATACATCGCAATCTATTTCTTCTGATAATCCTAATAATTTTGGGAGTTGTAATACTCTACCCTCAAAATCAGTAGTCATTCTATCTTGTAAAGATTGCTGTAATTCTGATGCGTTTAATATATCAATGCTATAGTCCTTTCTTTTATAGTATACGCACTTAGGATTGCAATGTTTAGCCATAAGAACGTCATGACACTTGTAATTATAACCACGGTTATATGTGTCTTCTATTTTCTTTAGTACTACATGTTCGTCTAGTGCTTTATTATTCCAGTGAAGGATTGCAGCCTTAGCAGCATCAGATGTTAAACCTGATTTCCTATAATGAGAAGCCAATCTTAAAACTGTATTATTTCTTGCTCCTTTCATAGGTCCAAGCTTATACATCGTTTGCATACATGTCGCATACCTAGCTGGTTCAGTTACACTATGAAGGGTTCTTATTTCAGGAACCTTAGTGATAACTCTGTCTTTTAATTCACCATCGCCATCTTTGTCGTTTTCCACATCTACTGCTAATTCAGGGATTCGTTTTTTGGCTAATGATTTTATCTCGTCTACATCGTAATTGAATAGCTCTCTTTTACCTAATGGAATTTTATATAATCCAGATTTCTGATTAAGAGTAGCATCACATCTATAAATACTAGTCCTCATATAAACAGCGTAATCAATATAGTCAAACATTGATTTCATTGTTTCCTTAATTATATAAGGTATATTTCTACTGGGTTCTAATCCAAAAACACCAGCATGTAACATTATATGATATCCAGTGCCACTAAAATAGATGCAAAAGGTTCCTTCACTAGCTCCAAAGTCTTCAAGCTCTAAAACTAGACTTCTTGCTACATCAAGAGTGTATTCGTCTGTGTTATCGTTTTTATCTATGTCTATGGGAATCCAATCAATTCCTCGCAGTCCAAGGAAATCCTTGAGACTACCCTTGAGTTTTCTATATGCCAAAGCATCATCAAAATATGTGTATGTACTTCGATATACAGCCTTTTTCTTACCCTCGTTATATATTAAGTCAGGTAAAGTATCAAGGGGAATCAGCAGCCCTCGTTTCCGGGGACTGCCGACTGCCACCTCTATATACAAGAGCCTTACCTAAAAGTTGATAGTGGTAGGGGTCTGGGGAGATTCATCGCCAGATGGGGTTTCTCCTGTATATTCTTTGATTAGGTTCTTTTGTTTGAGGAAAGCAACATAGGACTTTAAGTCAGCCATCCCTTTTGTCGTATTCATAACGATTTTGGGACAAACTCTGGTGTATGCTTTTCCATCTTTCTCAACCCACTGTTTCCATACAAAGATTCCGTATGGGTAGTTTTCTGATTCTAATGCATTTTTTGCTACATGGTTAATATTGAGGTAAGAATCTAGCTTATCTATCTTAGCTCCATCCTCATCTTCCCATTCTCCAGTAACATTTGGACCACCTTTGAAACCAACAGCATCAAACAGGTAATAAATTCTATTCAATAAAGAACAGCTCTTTATATTCCCATTATCTTCCTTTTCATATGTGCCTTTTAAAGCATATACTACAGGGTATTGACTTGTTGGTACTTGGAATGTGACATCTACAAAAACATCTGCCCAAGCAAATTCATCTGAACGGTCATTGAAATCAACAATGTTCCCTTCCATGAATCCACCAAAGCTTCCAATTCCATTAGATTTTGTATCAGGCCTGAATCTTGGCATTTTTATTTTCCTCCTCATGATTGAGTATTTCTTCTTTAATTGCTTTATAGCTAAAAGGTAAAGTCTTCTGAGCAAGAGGTTTTAACCTGCTGCCTACAGTCCTTTCATCATATGCTTGAAAAGACACATAATATCCTTTGCTATCTTTGTCTGCTGTACAATAACCAATTACATCAGCTTTTGCCGTGAGGGCATAGGCTAATCCTCTTGGTAAATCCGGGGATAATTGTACTTTACTGTCTTGCATCTGGGTACTTTTAGAGTGGCTTATTAAAATAAGACTTCCACCTTTGCTTTTAATCAAAGTTTGAAACCTTTTAACAATATCCACATTACGCCTTCTGGCTTTTCCCCAATCAGCTCCCCATTGTCCTTCTCCCATAGCAGTGATACCCAGCTCTTTTACTACTTCGGCTTGAATCCATTCATTAACTTCATCAATTGTATCAATTACTAGAGTGTCGTAAGGCAATTTGTCCCATTTTTCACTTAGCCACATATAGATTTCCTGTAAAGAGTAGGCCTCCATTGGCTTACCCTTATCTTTACCTATCCTATGAAAAAATCCTCTTTCTTTCGGAGGAATAATTTCAAAGACAGGCTTTTTCATGTCATCATATACGACTGAATCACCTTTCATTTTCTTTCTTTCAGGAGGGTTCAGACCATTAACGGTAACTGTATTAGCACCATTAACAAAGTCTACTCCTAAGTCAGTGTCAATAAGTAAGACACCTTTACTTCCTTGTTCGCTCCAACTACTGGCAGCAGTAGTTTTACCCGTTTTGGGCTGACCTATTATATACCAAGTCAGCCCTCCGGGCATTGCTGTCCAATCATTGGAGATTTTACGAGTTTTAACTTCCATTTTTACTCCATTATTTTGGGTTTTATTAAGTTCTCTTTTTGCAGATTTAACGGCAATAGACCACCCCAAATATAGCCATAATACGGCTTATTCGCAAGGCAATTAA
>Ga0080013_1005175_pt1 | contig 12322 bp, 17 predicted proteins | sample ETNvirenome_6_85_FD_69236 | JGI IMG/M metagenome (GOLD analysis project Ga0080013, IMG submission 69236) | Marine viral communities from the Pacific Ocean - ETNP_6_85 (SPADES assembly) (version 2) | ecosystem: Environmental > Aquatic > Marine > Oceanic | place: Pacific Ocean | collected 2013-06-19 | reverse complement strand
CCGTCACCATAATAGGTAGAAGCAGAGATGAGTGATGAAGCAGTAAGAGTGCCGCCTATAGCAACAGTGCCTGTCACATAGAGAGTACTAGCACTGACGAAGGTTAAGTTAGAACTTGCTGCGAGATCATCGCCAAGATTGTATTGGATTTCCCAGTCACTTCCTTGTGCTGGGATCTCGGATGCAGTGATATTGGTGAGTCCGCTACCATCTCCGTAAAAGATGGTGCCGGAAACCGTTCCACTTACATCTAATGTACCTGTAACTTGGTGCAGAGAGCCTGTATTTTCTCCGCCAAGAATCGAATCGCCTGTCTCAAGAAATCTAAATCTCGTAGCGAGACTGGAATCGCTTCCACTAACAACTGAAATGCCTTTGACCATTAAAAATTATTCCTCATTGAATAATTAGTTCTTCGGAAGTGAAACTTGAAGTACAAATCCAATGTCAAAGAACTTTAATTAGCGTTAATGCCGGTACCGCTCAAGGGTTGCATCAAGTTCTTGTCCACTTGAACACATATAGCACACAATTCGTAAGAGGTGGCAACTATTGCTGAAACATAGATATCGCGAGTTCTTACATCAAATTCATAACTCTCGGGGCCTGTTTGGCTCGAGCTACCTAAAGTGATGAAGCGTCCTTGCGAGATGACATCGGTGCCCGTTGCTGTATCGAAATGTACTCTAATTGCCTGCTCTCCCATTGCGCGAACTGTAACCGATTTCGTAATGGTAGGAAATTGAATGCGCTGCTCTTCGCCGGAGCCAAGAGCACTCCCTGTCAAAAAGGGGCGGCCGGGGCACCAATAAGCTGCGGCGGTATTAAAGCCGTTTTGGTACATGAATTGGGGATTTCCGGTAAGTCCAGTAGTTGTCATATGTATCTCCTCTTATAAATAGTGTGAAAGGTTCCTTATTTCCTCTTTTCTTGCTTGGCTAGCTTTTGGTATTCGGCAATCTGCTTCTTCTTTTTCATCCGCTTTAAAACAGATGGCTTCACATAATATCGCCTCTTCAACAACTCTTCCATTAAAGAACTTTTCTTTATCTTTTTTAAAAATCTTCTTATCATCTTTTCATCAGTGTCGCCTTTTTCTCTCTTTACTGTTACCATTATACTAACTTGCTCCAGTTAGTGTTAAAAAGGCCGCTAATATCTACGCCGCCATCTCTGGGATCTAAGTCCTTAAGTGCCCCATGAGATGCCCCTTGATCTTGGCGCTGTGCAGGTGCCGGCGTGGTTCCCTCAAACAAATCTACCCCGTTATAAGCGTCTTGGCCAATGGCAGCTAGCATTTTCTTTTTGTTAGCTTCAAGCTTCTTGGCTTGGATCCTCTTGTCTTTAGGGGGGGGAGGAGCTTCCCGTTGCACCTGCTCTACTAGGGGCTGTGCGTTTACGCCTTTCATCACTTCGCTAATGACGCCGGCTAAAACTCCTTCTTCAAACAAAGATTCCCTGATACATTCTATCACTATAGGTTTAATGATTTTCTTGAATTCACTTTTTTTCATTATTTCCCTCGTGCACCTTTAGTTGTCGCTCTAAGGCGCCTTTCAATTTAGCCACGGCATTATCCCTAAGTCGGGAGGATCCTAATTTGCCCATGGCAATTTCTAATTCTTCGGCATCAAGCTTGTCGGTATCTCGCGCCATTGTCTCAACGGCTTTGTGAGCCTCCAACACTTGCGCCAGTATCATTTCAATATCCGCTACGGCACTCTGGAGAATCGATTTGGGATCGGTGCCAAAAGTGCCTAAGCCTTTGGCGTGAAGAATGGGCCCATCATTGTCGACTTTATCGTATTCTTCTTTGATAAGTTCTTGGATTCTTTTTACCGAAATTTCCATACTCTATTCTTTCCTTATGATATCATTTAATAGTTGGCTTATCCGATCTTCTTTGGAGGCGCCATCCCATATCCCTTCGTGTATCCTCTGCTCCATAAACGCTTCGGGAGTGGAAGGCTCTGAAACAAAATCAAAACAAATCAATTGAAAGTCGTCCTGTACAACGGTACTTCCCCCCGTGTCAGTGACTGAACCCAATCCACGAGATGAGATTCCCAACTTAACGCCATCGTCTACCAACGCTTGCAAAATTTTTCCGCTTGGCGTATTAAGAACCTTTACTTTTCCCATGACAGCCGGCCCATCCCACCAAATATCTATCACCATGTGGGATGCATTGCGCAGATTGATTACGGAATCATCGGGATGATCTAATTCACCAATTGCGCGCATAGCTTTTACTAGGCTCATATACTTCTCAACCTCGCGGCGTAGAACGCTTTCAGGATACATTCGCTTATTGCCATTTTCCACATCAGATTCTTGAAGTTTTCCCGAAAGAATCATGCCACCCTCTTTAACGTACCGCTTTTCATCTTCGGTAAGTAAGTCCTGGCAGACTCCTCCTTCACACAATTCATAGTATTCTCTAAGTAGAATTTTAGACATGTTATTTCTTCTTGCGGTTTTTGGCAACCGTTTCGGCGCCTTTGGCAAACGCAGCTTGGCGCTTGGTTTTGGTGCTGTAATCGCTGTCTTTAGCGAGCACTTTTTTGGCAAATGCTTGGACACCCATTCCGGCGTCCTTTGCCTTCTTAGTAAAGACACCTTCAGTGCCTTTTTTCTCAATCTCTTCGCCCGCTTTAGAAAAGGAATCGTCTTCTTCTTCGAACAAATCTTCGGCATCATCTACCTCTTCTTCTCTACCGGATTCCCAGCCCGGAATTCCAGTAAAGTCACTGGCATAATCCTTGTCGTTGCCCGGCCCTCCCGAGTAACGCGGATCTTCGGGGGCGGAATAGGCTTTTGCGCGAAGCTTTCTACCTACAGGATCCTTAACCAGATCATGTTTTTTAGTGCCCTCTTGCGTCAACGTCTTGCGCAGGGCCCTACTCACCTCTTCTTTTATAATTTGCATTAATTGCGATTTTGAAATTTTCATTCTCTCTCACACTCCTTTTTATTTATTAAGACACAGGCGCCACCTGCGCGCTCTAACTGCCTTTGCAGCAGCGACGAACCGTGGGCAAAAACCATTTAGTTGTTACTAGTGACATCATTTTGAACCTCCGCTGGGTTGAGCGATAACTGTAAGCCGTTATCACATATTATCATATTCAATATATAACTAGTTCCTGAACTCAGGCATGCTAAGAAAAATCCAGTTATAATACTATAATCAAATATAAATAGTCCCGTGAGTCCACTTAATACCCATACAATCAGCCCTACCCAGAACCCCACACACATAGGGCAATGGAAAAAATGATGAGACGGGCGGAATTTATCAAAAATAATGGAAAAACATAAAATCTGTGTGATTCCATAACATACCAATATAAAATATATTAAATCCACTAATATAGCCCCATCAAATACATGCGTGCATCATAGGGAGAGATGTTACCTTTCTTATTTGCTTGAGGAACTTTTCCTAAAGGGGTTGTCTCTAAATCGCTAGGATCAACATACATATCTTCTATTTCCTGATCATATGCCTTAGAAAAAGCATAGTCTGGCATTTCCTTCTCTAAAAATTTTCCTACCGATAATACCACGATGTCCACTAGGGGCAACTTAGGATTGTCAGGAGGAAACATTGCCCCTTCCAATGCACCGTAAACGGCGCCACCCTCTACTGATGACGGCTCGATAATACCTCCAGTCACTAAGTGGCGAAAAAGTCGCGATTGGGCTGTGTAGGTGTCATCGCTGGCAAGGTTCTTAGGAAAGGCAACTACCTTGTTAGTCTCCTTAGAAACAGTAATGTCCATGGCAGGATGATCCAAGATCATTAAACTCCCATCTACAGCTTTCCTCAACACCAGATTCATTCGCAAGGGAGGAATTTTCGGGGGCTCCGGGGATTCCGGTGGCGCAGTTTCTAGGGGCTCTGGTGGCACATCAGCAATCTTTACATTAATTGTCATTACCCTTCCATCTCCTTCACCAAGCTCTGAATTTCTAGAATCTGGATGATAGAGTCGCCATCAAAGGTGGGCATCGTCTTGAAGGATTCTAGAATTTTAATCACTTCTGTCGTCCGTTCTGCAAGTGACGGATTATTCTTTAGGAGGTGTTGTTGTGCTGACTCGTTCAGCTTCTGCTTTAGGCGTCGTAACTCTTCATTTAAAAATCTTTTAAGTGCGAGCCCATTATCACTAAAAGCAATGGCATGCCGTGTGATAACCTCTTTTTGTTCTTCGAGCAAAGAATCTTCATATTTCTTATTATAATTTTTCACAAATGTACTGTATACGAGCTTATCTGTAGGCTTCATGGATTCGTCGAGATGGGCGGTATCGTTGGTAGCTTGCTTCACAAAACGATTTTCTAGTAAAACGCGCTCTTTAACGGGTAGCTCCTGATTTAATATTTGAGCAATGGTGGCTAAATTCTTATAGTGAGAGACAAAGTGAGAAAATACAGTGGGTGTTAAATCCTTATTAATGCGCCTGATTAAGCGTGTTTGTTCATTAAAAATATCCCTCTTGTTCAAGGCGCCGTACTCTTTTTTTGCTTCCGCCACGATCTTGTCGGCCAGGGGAGCTTCCACTTTTTCCATATCTTGGAGAGACGAGAAAATCCTGCGCTCTTGGGAGAGGAGAGAATTTCGGTTAAAAAATTCCTTACAAATATCAATACCCTTCTGCTTACGTTTTAGATCCGCTCCTACCACACTCCGTGTAATATCTTGAATCAGCACCTCGTAAAGAAAAGCGGTATTTCTTTTCTTATTGTGTTTACTCTTGTGCGATTTTTTCATCTTTCTTTTTCTCCAGCTGTTCGATCAGCATCTTTACTTCACGATTTGCATTCTTAATTTTAAAAAGCTTTTCTTCTTCTTCCTTATAATTATCATCTCGATCCTCCGTAATGCCTGTTCCTAAACTAAAAAGATCACTTGCCCCACCAAAATTTTTCCTTCGAGTGTTTTGCTCGGGGCCCGCTTTACGTTTATTGTGGCGCTTACGGGCACCAGCCTTGCGCCTATCGCTTACACCTTCTTTGGCTTTATAGGAACTCTTTTCATAGTGGTGTACCTTATCATCTCTCTTTCCCGGAGGTTCTGCCAGCAACGGCCCTTCTTCTTCGGCGGGTGCTTCTGCTTCGGTACCCGGCTCTCCACCGAGATCCTCCATACCTTCATCGCCCCCCAAATCCATATCGCCGCCTTCTCCGCCGACATCATCCAATCCTTCCATACCCATGCCGCCGCCGCCTTCGCCGCCGCCAGCCATTTCCATTTCAGATGCTTGATCAAGAAGAGCTTGGTTTTTCCTATCGGTAAAAAGTTCTTGCTGGTTCCGAACGAACTCTATCTCTGAGAGTCCGAAGATCTTCTCCGCAATCCAGTGCTTAGAAAAGAACCCTTCTGTTGCAGCAGATGCCACATCAAATTTGGTACTCCACTGTTCCAATTCCTGCAACTCCGCAATCTTCGATGGATTGTTGAGAAATAAACTAAAAGCAATTAAATCATCACCACGAAAACCTAAAGTATATAAATGAATAATTCCAATCTTCTCTAACTCAGAAATGACAGCCCGTTGAAGGCGCTGAATGGTGCGCGCAAAACGGATGTCCTTTTGGGCTAAAGTAGTTTTATCCTCGTCAGCTTCCGCCGACAGATAAGAGGGGGGAATTTTAATGGCAGAAAACAATTTATCGCGCAAATATTTTACATCATCAATATCTCCGGTATAAGTTCCGCCCGGAAGAGGATCAATTTTGGTACTACTATTAGCTCCCCGTACGGGTAGAAAATAATCTTCTTCAATACTCATAGGATTATAACGTAGATCAACGCGGCCCGTGTCTTGATTTACCACTTGATTTCTTTTCATCTGCGTAATAATCTTTTGCATGTATTGTTCTACATCTTCGGGAGCAATAGAACCGACGTCGATATAGAATACACGTCGCTCTGGTGAGCGCACGATGCGATACGCCATCATTGCATCTTCGATTAATACAAGTTGGCGCCAAATCCTTCGCGCTGCCTCTAAAATAGAAGTACCATAGGGAGCATACTTGTCGTTCCCCAAAATTCTAAAGTGGGCGATTTGCCAATTCTCAAACGTAATTCCGCCGCTGTTCCATTGAAATTGAATGTAGTTGGGATTGGTGGGATCTTCCCCTTCGAGCCTCTCCACTTCGCGAGGAGGCAACCCTACCACACTCTTGACTCCAAGGTGCTCATCAATGTCTAAATATAAAAAGAAGTCGCCATACTTGCACATGGTGCGACACCACCCAAATAAATTAAAATCTATATTTAATATGTTACGATAGAGAGTTTCGAGAACACTTTTAATCTCTTCGTTGGGGCACTTGATTCTTAACATTTGCTCAAAAGAAGTGGAAGTTGTCATTTCGTCAGCATAAATATCCATTGCCGATGCCAACTCAGGCATGTATTCCATCTGATCAAAATCTACATATCTCTCAGCTCGTGCCTGCGCTGCCATGGTGCTAGAATTAATACTTTCAAAAGGATTATAGCTTGTCTTTTTGAAAGTTTGTCCACTAGCCGACTTAAATCTATACTTATCTAAATCACGTCGACGTGCTTGCTGTACAAACTCAGTGTTGCGCTTTATAATAGGGCCCGAAAAGAGGCGCGTCAACTTCTTAAAGAGAGTGGATTCGGCATTTGCGGGGTTTCGAGTATTATCAGCCATCTTAATTATCCTTTATACAACCACATAAATTCTTGTTGCATTTTCTTTTGTTCTTCCATATTATCACACATTTGTTTATTTTTAAATCCTGGCATGCCATTAACTGTGGTTGACAATTGGGTGCTGGCATATACCATGCCGTCCAATAAGGCTTTGGCATATTTGGCATCCTTCTTCGCTGTCATAAGCACCGTGTCTCTTACCCAACAGGCTATAGCCAGACTCATTATGAGATCATCATTGTATCCCCGCATTGCTTGGGGACGGCCGTTATGCCAGATGAATGTCTTTAGCTCACTTAAAATACGAGACGAATAAAGAGTGATAAGCCCGTTGCGAATGAACTCTTCTAATTTAGCTACAATTAAAGGGCGCGTCTTGCTCGAAGTGGTAAAGCCAGGAACAGCATTATGTTTTCCTTCAGCAGTTAATTGATCCACATACTCATGGGTGCTTTTCACCGAATGATACACATTGGGATAGTCCATCTCTATTAATTTTTCCAACACGCTAAACCCAATATTATTATTTTCTACTACGATCATGCACTCGCCGTATTCCTTCCCTGTGGAATTAAGAAGATTGGCGAACATATCCAAATTAGGCTTTCCTTGGTATTCGGCTACCACTTCCATCGTATTGAGCTTAATGGTATGGAATACTGAATAGTCTTTGCCGTCACCACGCGAAACATCAGCTACGAGCAAATACTCTGCACCTGTTTGGAACTCTTCCCAAATATGGTAGTTTCGATCAAATCCCGTGCGATACTTAGGCTCGCATACCCGCTGTGCAAGCTTTTCAATATGATCAGGATGGATAACGGTTTCTCCCGACATGTTAAAGTTGCATTCTAATTCTTGAGCAATGTCACGCTTTGACATATTTTGAGTTTCTCTCTCAAACCACTCTTTATCTCGATCTGGATGTACATCCCATGCCAAGCGTGTAGTTTTAAAACTGTTTCGTTGTTCTGCTGCATCCGTATAAGTCTGATGGAACCAATTTCCTACCCCATTGGGAGTAGAAAGGGCAATGCACCTTCCCCCGGTGGAGAGGGTGGGATACAGGGATTTCCACATTTCCTCTAGCTCGGGAACGTGCGCTGCTTCGTCTACCACCAACAGGGAAAGTGCTTCCGATCTGCCGGCGTCAGCAGACGTTGTAGAAGCTTTGATCTGGGAACCGTTAGTCAATTCAAATGCTGTCCTATTATCGACATGAATCTGAGCTATCTTGATCCAATCTGGTACATTTTTGATGAGGGCTTTTACCTTTTTAACTAAATTGGCAGCCGTAGAAAACTTGGTGGCGACAACTAAAATATTCTTTTCTCGTCGAAAAAGCATTAACCACGCTACGTAACCGGCAGTAATAGTAGAAATTCCAAGTTGTCGAGCTTTTAGAATAACATTGAATCTATGATCATTAAAACTTTTTAATAGCCCAGTTTGAAAATCATATGTCTTGAAGGGAATGAGTCCTCTGTCGGGGTGAGAAATTTTAGCATAATTGTTAAGGAAGTAGACAGGATCCTTCCCACATTTTGTTATCTCTTTCTTGACTTCAGCTTTCGAAATATGATATGCCATAACATCTTACTTACTTCTTCGAGGTTCTATAAAAGACTCTTTGATAGCGACAGCTAATGCAGACATAATTGCCAACTTTTCCTTTATCCAAGGCTCCGTTGCATTTGCAACTGCGCTATCCTCTACCCCTTGGCCGGATATGATCTCTTCCTTAATGGCGCTTAGATCCTTCACCAAGGAATCTATCTTAGCAGCAACAGCTGCATCGGTTGTCAAATCACTCAAGGAATGAGGCTCGTGCGCCCTATCTATTTCTTCTTGAATGATTTGCTTAATACGATCTTGTGAAAACTTAATTTGCATCTCTTCTACCACCCTCTGGATCCTTTTCCTAATTTAATCCAATCTTTAATAGACTTAGAAACTAACTCTTCTCCGTCAGGCTCTTTCATGGACGCCTCATCCATTCCTTGAATTTCATAACACATTTGAGCTTCTACCCAATTACGAATAGAGCTAGCACTTTGAACGAGGATGCGAGGCTCTCCTACGGGCTTACACTTAAGAGTGTCGCCGGTTACTTCTTTATATTTCTTTTTAACATATTTTAAAATGTCAGCGAGCATCTGCTCGGTATCACTTTCAAAATCCTTAGAGTGCATTTCTTTGATGGTTATCTCCCCCTCGTAGTTAATGATGAGGCGATTGCCACTTAAGCTTAAGCCAAAACCATCATTCACTCTTTTATCGCGGATCTTCTCATCGTAGGTTCCTCTCTTGAGTGGAGTGTCAGCAGGCTTCCCATCCTTATCTAACGCCCCGTCATATGAGTCTGCCAAGACTTGCGATATTCCTTTTGCGATTTCTTCAACAGTTGCCATTATAAATTCTCCTTCGATTAACTACGTTGATGTTCTTTGCGATTTTCTAAAATAGAGTGTCGAACCTCTTTAATTTCCTTAATTAAGCTCATTAAATCTTTGCGTAGGCGAATAGAAGCAGATACATTCCCTTTGTCACATTTATCAGCGTCGCGCTTCAACAAAGATATTTGTTTCATAAGCTCATCAATCCTCTCCCCCACTTTCATCCCTCTTTGCCTCCGGGCGCCAACCATTTATCCACCTCTCTTCTCTCCCTTCCACCCACTGTATAAAACATCCATAACAACACTCCCACTTAGTTAAGTAAACGTCATCACGGACATTGAAAGAGTAGTGATCACAAGTAGGACACACCGATTTCTTATCTCTAGTAAGTAGTTTTTTATCTATTAAAAAACCATTGTATTCTTCCTTCTGTCCCTGAGTCTTGCTTTTCTCGATCTTAGAAACCTCTTTGATCTGCTCAATATATTCTTTTTCTTTATCTTGATCCCAATCACAAAGAGGATTTTTGATTGCTTCTTCGCCATATTTCTTCTTAATCGCTTGTTCAATCTTTGCAATCTTGTCATAATCCTTTGTCACTCAGGCGTCGCTCCATTTACCGTCTGTATCGATAGGTAAAATATAGTTAAGGACATTGCAATTCCTACCACTGTTCCGGCACCAAACCACAACGATGTCCAGTCGGTACCCGCCTCTTCTAATTTCTTATTGAGACGATCTATTTCCTGATTTTTGAGGATAATAAGTTTTTTATTCGTTTCGCGCTCGATACGCAAAGAAGATTCAGCAATATCTTTCTTCAGCACACAAGAGTTGGTTGCCTTAGATACTGCATAATCAGTTTTATTGTCGCAGTCCTCTTTACTTACTTCATCTTTGGAAATTATTTCAGAGGCAGCTGCCTTATCTAGCAGGACGCCATCGAAAGGTGCTTTGGCACCTTTATCAATGGGGACAATTTCTTGAGAAAAGGAAGCAAAAGAAAAAAACACGACAGTGCATAGTGCTATAAGCTTCATTTTTTCCTCCGAGTGATCATCTTTTTTAATTCAGTGGCAAGCACTTTGTTATCCATCTTCTTCAACTCTTCGGCGCGTTCGTCCGTCCTCTTGGACAGGTCTTCACTTCTAGTATTAAATCTCTTTTCTGCTTCTTTGGTGCGCTCTAAATGAACATCAATTTTTTCTGTGATGCTTTTTACTTCTTCTTCCTTGGCTTTATTAATAATATCAACCTCTTTCTTGTGAGCCTTGCGAGTTTCACGAAGATTGTCTATCATCATTGATGCCTTCTGCCTAAAGAAGAACCACGTTATAAACGCATATAAGAGGCTGAGAGGGACATACCAATACGTCTTCACCCAGATGTAAAGCTTCTTTAAAGCCGCCTTAAATGCTATCCACTGAACCATCATGCCCCCTTATAGGCGGACACTATATCCACTGCCGCTTGCGAACCAATATAGAGAAGACAGATCTCTACCCACTGCTCTGCTGGTACTGCTCCACTAAACAGTGCCACGGTTGCGGTGCCCCATACCAGTAACTTGCGACTCACCAATTTGGCAACGCCCTTATCTAACATCCCTTTGGGATCTTGTCTCTCTTGTCCCGCTGGAAACGAATATTCATCTTCTCTTTCTTTTACCATAATTTTCTCCTATATCGTGACATGGGCGAACCCATTCTTTTTCTCAATAACAATCTCGCTATCAACGCACTCTTTAAGTACATCCAGGTGAGATATTAGTATAACAGTTTTAAATTGATTTTTTAACATTTCTAAAATATCAATGAATCCGTCCATGTTATCCGCATCTAAAGCGGTGGCAGGCTCATCTAATATAAATATATCACTAGTGGGTAAATTGCCTATCTTTGTGAGTGCGAGGCGTATTGCCATAGCAGCAATAGTTTTCTCAGCACCGCTAGCCATCTCTATAAGTCTGGGCTCGTGTTTGGGATGGCGAATATATATTTCTAGTTTTCTTTCTTCAATCTCAAAAAAGATCTCGAAGGGAACAATATCAACTAAAATCTTAGATACCTCCTCATTAATGAGAGGAAGGCACTTTTTAATAATGTCCGAACCAATACCATTGCTATCCATGCATACCTTAAAAAGATCATAAGCCGTATACTGATTGCGTAACCTCTTACGTTCTTCGATGCGCTCGTTCAAAAATATGATACGCTGCTCACAACTTCCCCTACTTTCCATAAGTTCATACATCTTATCTTCACAACCCTTCAAACTCTTTTTCGAAGCAGACACATCTTTCTCAAATGCTCTACGCTTCTTTTCAAGTTTTCCAATTTCCTCTGCCATCTTCTCGTTCTCGTAATACTTTTGCTTCTTTTCTTCTAACAACGAAATCTTGCCGTTAATATCTTTAAGTGTAGAACTGCTTCTCTCTTTTTCCACAATTAAATTTGACAAGGCGCGCTCATATGTATTCTTCTTCTCCATCAGTGATCTAAAGTTTTTAATACGATCTACTATTGCCTTCTCATCCATATCACCCAAAGAAGAATTAACCCTCTCAATCCTTTTATTGATCTCAACCAATCCACTTTCTGCCGTAGGCACCAACTCTCTGGAACTCATAGCGTCCTGAAGGAAACGACAAGTAGGGTATTGATCCCCGCAAGGAACGGTGGAAAGGAGGGCAATTTTATCTTTCAAGAATGTACTCTCTCGTTCTCGCTTGTCTAACTCACCCAGCAAATCTTTCAATTTACCTTGCTTCTCTTTCAACAACTCCTGTCTCTGTAAGAAATCATCGAGAGAGTTTTCAGTAAAAAATCCCTCTACTTTATCTAGGTATTCTTGATGTTCTTTGTGCTCGCCGCTTATATCTTTCTGGCGATTAAGAGTTGCCTCTTTCTTGGTAGAGGCAGATTTAAGTTGCCTTTCGATCTTGATTATGTCAATATCGATTGTTGGATATCCTGCAATTTCTATCTCAATCTTTTTCACATCTTCTCTGGTTTTGTCAAGGCGTGACTTAATATAATCACATTCCTTTCGGTGAACCCGAAGTTCTTCCTCGGCATCTTCCATTGCTATCTTCTCTCGCTCTAAATCCTCTTCAAATGTTGTATTCTCGAACTGTTTAAGAGCACCGTGAATATGAGAAGAGTCGTCGTGAGCGAGACGATATTTATTTTCAAATACCTCTAAATCTAAGAACTTGGATAAGTTC
>Ga0080013_1005174_pt1 | contig 12323 bp, 15 predicted proteins | sample ETNvirenome_6_85_FD_69236 | JGI IMG/M metagenome (GOLD analysis project Ga0080013, IMG submission 69236) | Marine viral communities from the Pacific Ocean - ETNP_6_85 (SPADES assembly) (version 2) | ecosystem: Environmental > Aquatic > Marine > Oceanic | place: Pacific Ocean | collected 2013-06-19 | reverse complement strand
CGAGATAGATTGAAGAGATGTATAGAGTGGGCTGCCCAAAATTATGATGGCGATTTTATAGAGATCGGCGCGCATCATGGCAAGACGACTGTTGTAATGGCCGAGATGGCAAAGAAATATAATAGAAAAGTGATAGTAATCGATCCCTGGTCGGGCGCCACCGAGGATTTTGACGGAGCTTTAGATTGTTTTCAGGGGGACGAATACGATATATGGTGTAAAAATACAGAGGAATATTCCGATGTGATCGAATTATATCGTATGTCGTCGAATGATTCAAGATTGCCGGCGATCTTAAAAGAAAAGCAACTTTGTTTTGCGTGGATCGATGGTTCTCATACCACAAAGGCGTTAAAAAATGACTTAAATTTGGTAAAGCACTGTAAGGGTATAATCAGTGTAGATGATATTAGTTATTGGTTGTGGTGCGATGTGTGTGACCAGAGATATAACCTGCTTGGTGCTTTTAATACATTTTGTAAAGAAAACTCTTTTCAAAAATTAAAACTTGATTGGATAGCCGAAGGTTATATTTTTTGTGGCCACGAGGGAGACATTTTAACACCCGAGTTTTTGGGCGATAATTGGCCAATGTTGTCACAAATTATTGAGAAGTACTCATCAGTTTCAGTCGCCTCATATCGCCCTGATTGGCAAAAATTCGTATGGCTTCCGTGTACGATACTCTTTGATAATGACGGAGTTGGTATTGGTGCGATGCCTGAAAATATTGGAGTCGATAATGCAACACATGTGGGCCCACCAAAAGAAGAATGTTGTGAGTAAGGGAGACTAATGGAGCATCCTAATAAAGATATATTATATTGTTTGTCGTATCCTCGTTCTGGTTCAAGCTGGTTTCGTTATTGTTTTGGGTTTATTACGGAGACCAATACAGATAAGCCGGGACTTCTATGTCATTCACATTGGCACACCGATGAAGACTATAAAATTAACAATTGTTTTGATATAAAAAATATATTAATATTGAGAAATTATAAGGAATGTATATTTAGTGAGCTAAAAAATATCATTTCAAGGAACCCTGTTGCACTTTATACACACCCAATAGAATATGTTTGGCATCATACTAAAGGTTGTGATTCGACCCGTGCCGAAGGCGTTATGAATTCTCCGGTGCCAAAAACCGAGCAAGGAGTAGCGCAGGTATTTGCTGATCTTAAAATTGACCAGCATGTTAATGATTTTTTATTACCAAATATGCCGACCCTTGCTAATCATATTGTTAGCTCAAAACACTGCTTTGGTTATGAGCAAGATATTTCCTGTTCATTTATTTGCCATTTTCATTTCGCTTTACAGTTAAAGAGATATTATGAATTATTAGAGTATCATGATAAGATTTCAAAAACAAATCCCAACAAGGCTCTTTTGATCAGATACGAAGATTTCATACAAAATTCGCCTTTGGAATTAGACAAAATGATTGATTTTATGAAAAACAATAATTTGTTATCTCCTAAAACCACAAGACTTTATAGAGACAAGCTGACCGAATTAAACAACAACATAGAATATCATAAAAATTTGTCTATAAAAAAATATAGAGCCCAGAGACATCTCGGATCCAGTTTTAATAAAAATAGTTTTCATTCATCTGAATACCGCAAAGAGTTTCTAGTAGAGATAGACAATGTGTTAAAAAATAAGAATTTGGAACTTTTTAATAAATATTTATCTGATTATGAAGAGAAAGATTAAATGGCACACCCCAGCAAAGATGTAATATATATTTTGTCGTATCCGCGTTCTGGCTCAAGTTGGTTTCGTTATTGTTTAAAATTTATTACAAACGCAGACGCGGAGACAACTAGCGCCGAAATCGCATATGCTGTTTATGATCACACCGGCCGGCATTCTGGCTCAGAGCTTTCACGCCATTCACATAGAATAACAAATGAGCTTTGGAACATTGAAAATAGTTTTGATATAAAAAATATATTGTTATTGCGAAATTATAAAGAAGCAATTTTTAGTGAGATAAAAAGTGCATATGCTCGGTCAGAGGCCGAATTGCGCTACTGCGTCTCCACCTTCCTCGGGGTTCCCTTCACCGAAGATTCTGCGCGCTGGGTGGCCGTAACTCACAATTATGTAGAGATATTGAAGCACATAGCAGCAGAGACCTATCCGGAGTTCCAGAAGTATGCGCCCGATGATTGGAGGAATAAAGAATATATATTTGAAAAGTTTCCATATCTATTTGCTGAGGTTCCAAAAAATGAAACGAATGTTGCGCTAGCGCTTTCTTTTCTAAAGGCAGATCAGTTTTTTGGTGATTTTGCGCTGGCTGGCTTTCCAACTTCAGAAAACCACCCAACAGAACCAAAGAAACATTTTATGGAGTGGCCAGTGTCCGCTTCGATTGCCAACCATTATCATTTTGCCTTACAACTAAAGCGATATTATAATCTTTTGGAATATCACGACAAAGTTTCCAAAACAAATCCAAATAATGCCCTTGTGGTGAGATACGAAGATTTTATGGAAAATCCTTTTTTTGAGTTAAGCAACGTAATCAACTTTATAGAAGACACGCGCTTGGCAAGTTCTGACCGAGTAGACCACTTCAGGAGCAATTTATATAAATTGATAAACAACATAGAGCACCATAGGCGCGCATCTATAAATAAATACAGAGCCCCCTCCCTTGAACAAGGTAGATATATTGCCCATAGTTATGAAAAAGATAATGAATATGACTTTCATTCATCAAAGTGTCGCAAAGAGTTTCTATTAGAAATAGACAACGTGCTAAAAAATAAGAATTTAGAACTTTACAATAAATATTTATCTGATTATGAAGAGAGAGACTGATGCGTTATATTGTCGATATTGATGGAACGATTTGTACAAACACATATGGAAAGTATGAAGACGCATCCCCTTTTCTATCTAACATTAAAAAGATAAACGATCTATATGACGAAGGAAATGAAATTGTATATTGGACTGCTCGTGGCGCCTCAACTGGCATAGACTGGACAGAACTAACCACACGACAACTTAAAGAGTGGGGAGTAAAATATACAGAATTGCGAATGAGAAAACCCGACTATGATCTGTTTATCTGCGACAAAGCGATTAATTCAGAGACATATTTTAGAGATTGATATGAAAAAACTAAAAGTAAATTATTATGATAGCTTGATGACGAGAGAAAACAATTTTGATCGTCACCAAGCTTGGACTATGAGCCAGGCTTGGAAGCCAAAGAGAATGCAGTGGATTTATGGCGGCGGCGCACAGTCTTGTGCCGCAGAACCAATGAGGGAATTACCAATTAAAGATGTAGATGTTACTCTCTTCACGGATAAAGATTTGCTATCTCCAATGGTTGACAGAGTAAAGACAAAATATAAAGTTGTTTATCTATCAGAGTGCAGATCAATTCATCCGTTTGCATATCACCACGCGCTAATGATGCAGGATAAATTTGATTATATTTTTACTCACGACAAAGATCTATTAGCTCGTGGTACAAAATTTGTAAAAAATGTGTTGGGCACCTCTTGGGTTGATGACGAACACGCAAAAATATATGAAAAGAACAAGATGCTTTCTCACATTGCATCTGATAAAAAATGGTCCCGCGGCCACAATATGAGGCATATTATAGGCGAGGCAATTAAAAATCGTTACAAAGCTGATTATTGGGGTTCTGCTTATGAGAAATTTGATTTAAAAACAGAGGCGTTGGCTGATTATAGATTTAGCATCACAGTAATGAACGCCAAGCATGAAAATTATTTTACTGAAACACTGGTTGACACTTTTAGGTGTGGAACTGTTCCTATTTTTTGGGGATGTGATAACATTGGGGATTTTTTCAACACAAAGGGAATATTAAAATTTAACACGGGCCCCGAATTATTTGAGATTCTTGATAGCCTATCTGAAGAGTTATATCTCGATATGATGCCATATATTGAAGAAAACTACGAAATTGCTAAAAAGTATGTATGTGTTGATGATATAATAGCGGAAAACATTATAAAGACTTTAGGCTTGGAAGGATATGAATAGAAAATACTTGCCCACACTATCGGAACTTGTTGACAGGTTGTCGATTGCACAACTTAAAGAAGTGTTTATTTCGGAACATAAAGAGGAATATGCACAAGAGATTTCTGATATCTGTCACGACATTCAATTGATTCTTGATAAAAGCGAAGATGTTACGGCTGATATCATTCGTGCTATTGTGGTTTTGTCACAAATGAATTTGCATATATGGCATAATGAATCAAATTACCGTAAGGGCATTGATGACGGTAACAACTTAGAATTAACACACGGCTTGAATGGCATCCGCAACACAGCAAAGAATAAGATTCAAGAAGTTGTGGGTGGAAGGAAAGATTATAAGATTGATTGCCTTGCAGCAGAATTTAAAGATTGGGAGATTAGTTGGGAATGAACATTTTAATTACTGGAGGAGCGGGCTACATTGGCTCTGTGCTTTCGGAAAAGCTTTTGTCTTTGGGGCACTCGGTAACAGTAATAGACACTCAGATGTACAACAAGACCAGTCTTCTTCCTTGTATAAGATATGGGAAAAAGTTTAATTTTGTCAGAGGTGATGTTAGAAACGAACCAGTTTTAAAGAAGCTGGTTTCAAAGCACGATATTTTAATTCCTTTGGCGGCTATGGTCGGGGCCCCATTATGCGATAGAAATCCGACTGATGCCGAATTGATTAATTTTAAGCATATTAAAAACATGTGCGATTGGAAAGGCGCTGATCAGTGGATACTTTATCCAAATTCTAATTCTGGATATGGGGCAACAGATGGTACTTCCGAATGTACCGAAGAAAGCCCTATGAGCCCAATTTCTATTTACGGCAAAACAAAACTTAGAGCGGAACTTTCTTGTCAAGAAGCTGAGAATCATTTAACATTAAGATTGGCGACAGTGTTTGGGGTCTCTCCAAGACCGCGGTTTGATTTACTTGTAAATAACTTGGTTATGAGAGCAGTAAAGGAAAAGATTATTGTTCTTTATGAAAACCAGTCAATGAGAAATTATATTCATGTTCAAGATATCGTAGGTGCCTTTGTACATTCTATCCATAATTGGCCATTGTGTAAAAACAATACTTATAATGTCGGCAATGACTCGGTTAATTGCAACAAATTACAGTTAGTACAGAAAATTAAGAACCACGTTCCAGTAGAGATTATCAAAGCAGAATACACCAAAGATCCCGATGGTAGAAATTATATTGTATCAAGTAGGAAGCTTTATAATACTGGATATAGATGTGTGTATGATTTGGATTATGGCATAAAAGAGCTTGTCAAGGTTGTGGATTTGATTGACGAGCCGGTTAATGCAAATTATTAAGGGAGAGAAAATATGAGTTTAGATGTTTTATTTGTAAATCCGGGTAATCACAAAAAGATATATCAAGATCTTTCAAAAGATTATTCAGCAATAGAAACACCAACTTGGTCACTTTTATTAGCGGAATCTTGCCGTTCGGTTGGATATAATGTTGCTATTTTAGACGCTTGTGCAGAAAGGTTAACAGATGAACAGTGCGTAGAAAGGATCAAAGATACAAATCCTCGCTTGATTTGTTTTGTGGTTTACGGACAAAATCCTAATTCTGGTACTGTCAACATGAGTGGCACAGTTGCAATGGCTTCTGCTGTTAAGAAAGCCAGCATTGATATTCCGATTGCGATTGTTGGCTCGCATGTCCAGGCGCTTCCGTTTGAGACGCTAGAAAATGAAAAAGATATCGACATTGTGTTTACAAATGAGGGTGTTTATGCGCTTAGAAACTTGCTTAAACAAGAAAGCCTAACTGACGTTTCGGTTTTACAAAGTGTAAAAGGAATCGGTTTTCGACAAAATGGGAAAGTAATTCTTACGACCCCCGAATCAATTGTTCCCCAAAATAGGATGGACATAGATCTTCCTGGTTATGCTTGGGACTTGCTGCCATATAACGAGAAGCCGTTGGATCTATATCGCGCTCCAATGTGGCACGCTGAATACATTGAGGAAAATAGAACTCCATATGCCGCGCTTTATACATCTTTGGGGTGTATGTTTAAGTGTTCTTTCTGTATGATTAACATTTTAAATAGAAATGATAATGATCCAATCGGCGTTGCTTCAAATTATGCTGGTATGAGGTTTTGGTCTCCGGGATTTATTATTAGGGAATTCGATAAGCTTGTTGACATGGGAGTCAGAACCCTAAGAATAAGTGACGAGATGTTTCTACTCAACAGGAAGTATTATGTTCCACTGTGTGAACTACTGAAAGAGCGCGGCTACGGTGATATATTAAATATGTGGGCGTATTCTCGCATTGATACAGTTAAACGACCGGAAAATCTTAAACTTATTAGAGAAGCTGGTATTAAGTGGTTGTGTTTGGGTATCGAAAGTGGCGATAAAAATGTGCGCCTAGAGGTCACAAAGGGTAAATTTGAAGATGTTGATATTCGTGAAGTTGTGAAAATGGTCCACGATGCCGATATTGAAATCATTGGAAACTATTTGTTTGGACTTCCTGGCGACACATATGAAACAATGCACACCACAATGGAACTAAGTAAGGAATTATGCACACTAGCCTGGAATGCATATGCGGCGATGGCTCTTCCCGGAAGCCTGTTATATAAAATGGCCTTGCGGCAGGGACACAAGATGCCAGATACTTATGAGGGATATTCTTTTCATTCCTACAGCACGCAACCGCTACCAACAGAGGCGTTAAATCCAGCGCAAATCTTAGAGTTTAGGGATAATGCGTGGCTAGAATACCACACCCATCCTCCATTTTTAGATAAAGTGGAAGTAAAATATGGATTAGATGCTAGAAAAAATATTGAAGATATGACAAAAATTAAATTACGTCGCAAGATATTGGGAGATTGAATGGAAAACAAAAAACTAGAAGAACTCGCCAGATCGGCTAGGAAGAGAATATTTAAATTTAAAACAAGTTCTGGTTATGGACATTTAGCTAGCTGCTTATCTTGTGTTGATATTTTGGCTTCTTTGTATTATGACGAAGAGACAACTTATGATCACACCAAAGATTCTATAATTTTTAGTAAGGGCCACGGCTCCCCTTCTATTTATCCAATCCTTGTTGACTTGGGATATGTTGAGCCCGAAGAGCTAGAAAAATATTGCACCCCGGACGGCATTCTTAGATTGCACGCCGACAAATCAATCCCAGGTTGTAGCTTTGTTGGCGGCTCTCTTGGGAATGGCATTGGATATGCTGCGGGGCTTGCATTTGCTTCTGAAAATAATGTTGTTGCTATGCTGGGTGATGCTGAGTTATATGAGGGCTCTGTTTGGGAAAGTATTATTTTTATTGCTCACCACAATATTAAAAATTTAACGTTGGTCGTTGATAGAAACGCAATGGGCATTCTTGGAAAAACCGAAGATCTTTTGAAGTTGGAGCCGCTGAGAGAGAAGTTTGATAGTTTTGGTTTAGACGTTACCGTGATTGACGGTCATAATTTTGATGAATTAAGGGCGGCCTTTTCCACAGAGAGTGAAAGACCAAGAGTCATTATTGCAAATACAATCAAGGGCAAAGGTGTTAGTTATATGGAAGATGTTTGGCAGTATCACACAATTATCCCCAAGAGTGATGAAGACATTCAGATTGGAATAGAGGAGCTATCATGAGTTCACAAAGAGATGTGTTCCTAACTCGCTTGTTGGAAAGGGCCAAGGTTGACAAGGATATATATTTGATATCTGTGGATATGGGCGCCCCGTCTCTTGATAGATGGCGAGAGGAGCTACCAGATCAATTCTTTGCTGCCGGAATTTCCGAACAAAACGCGATTAATTTTGCTGCTGGGTTATCATCAACCGGCAAGAAGGTTTATGTTTATTTTATGGCTTGTTGGGTTGCCAGGTGTTTTGAGCAAATTAGATACTCTTGTGCTATGGCGGATAATCCGATTACTATTCTTGGTAACGGCGTAGGTCTCGGGTATGCTCCCGCCGGCCCTGCGCATGAGCCAACAGAAGATTTAGCGTATATGCGCTCTTTATGTGGTATCGAAATTTATTCACCGACCAATGGAAAGATGACAGAAAAACTAGTTGATTTAACTTGCGATGTGCCCAAATTAAGGTACGTTCGTTTGGAGAGAAAGTATCCAAGCATTTTAGACACCTTTTATAAAAACCTTAGTTGTAATCTTAGCTTTTTGCAAAATGGAATTTCTATTGTTAAAGGTGGTTTAGCTGACCCTCCCTTCCGTCATGAACAAAAGAAGGTTTGTATTTTATCAAGTGGTTATATGCTTGGTCGTGCTCTTGAGGTGAGTGATCAGTTGTTGTCTTTTGGATATGAGGCAACCGTCGTCGACCTTTGGAAGATAAAGCCAATAAACACTAATCTTTTCAATGCCATTGTGACTTCTTATGATATTTTGGTCACGTTGGAGGAACAAACTTTATCTGGTGGCTTTGGGTCAGCTATTGCGGAAACAGTTGTTGATCTTGGTCTTCCCAAGGAAGTATTAAGAATCGGCTTACCCGAGCGCTATATCTTTGAAAATGGCGACAGAGAGCACCTTTTGAATGAAAATGGATTATCAACACATTCAATTTATGAGAAAATTATAGCAAGGCTATCACAAGAATGAAGGTAATAAAAGAAAAAACCGAATCCAACAACATCAAGGATTTGTTCCACATTAAGCTGGACACCTTTGAAGATTCCAGAGGTGAGATTTGGACGATTCACTCGAAGGAGCACACGGACTTAAATTTTGTTGCAGATAAGGTTACAATATCTAATTTTAGTGTATTGCGAGGATTCCACGGGGATCCGTATACAGCCAAATTAATTACTTGCTTGGCTGGTAGGTTTCAGTTGTCAATAGTCGATCTTCGAAGAGACTCTGAAACTTATGGCAATGCCGAAACATACGTGATTTCTGATAAAAATCCTAGTGTTGTAATCGTGCCCGCCGGCTGTGTTAACGCCCACTTGTGTTTATCAGAAAAATGTGTATTTTATTACAAGTGGTCAGAAGAATATAAGGGCCCAGAACATCAGGTTACTGTCGCCTGGGATGATCCAAAAATAAATGTATATTGGCCAATTAAGAATCCAATATTATCCGAAAGAGATAAAAATGGCACCCCCTATAAGGGAATTTATTTATAAAGGAGAGAATGATGAAGATTAATTATCCACTAGCAAAAGAAACAATTAATGACACCGACATTGATGCCTTGTGTGATTGGCTTAAATCTTACCCAAGATTGACAAAGGGGCAATTAACATGGCAAGTAGAAGATGCTTGGGCCGATTTTATTGGTACAAAACATGCTGTATTCAATAATTCAGGCTCCTCTGCGAATCTCTTAATGATTTATGCCGCTATACAGGCCGGCAGAATTAAGAATAAGAAGATTGTTGTGCCTTCCGTTGGGTGGGTTACCACAATTGCACCAGCAATACAATTTGGATTGCAGCCGATTATGGTGGGAGCCGACATAAACACATTTGGAATGGACCTCGATCAGCTTGAAGAAGTATGTAAAAGAGAACGCCCCGACGCTGTTATATTTGTGCAAGTTTTAGGCGTTCCACACTACAAAAAAAGGTTATTGGAACTGAAGTCCAAATACAATTTTACACTACTAGAGGACGCCTGTGCAGCCCTCGGAGCGGTATATGAGGATGGCAGTAAGGTTGGGACTATTGGTGATATGTCATCGTTCTCCTTCTACTTCGGCCACCAGCTTTCTACGATTGAAGGCGGAATGGTTAATACTGATGATCCCGAACTATATGATATGCTTTTGATGCTAAGAAGCCATGGCTGGGGTAAGGATCTAAAAAAGGAATCATATGATCGTTTGGTGAAGAAATATGGCATTGATGATTTTCATAAGCCGTTTGCCTTTTTCGTGCCGGGATTTAATTTGAGATCTACTGATTTACAAGCATTTCTTGGCTTAAGGCAGATCGATAAGGCGGATTGGGCCGCAAAACGACGCAATGAAAATCACATTCGGTATGCAGATAATTTAAAAGGCACGATAAAATATCAAGAATGGGGAAACAATTTTCCAGTATCAATTTCTTTTGGGGCTCTTGCAAGAAGCAAACCACATCGCAAAAGCATCATCAATTCATTGGTTGAAAATGGAATTGAAACGAGACTTTTTAGCGCTGGTAATTTGGGAAATCATCCATTTTGGACTGATAGGTATGGGTTTTTTGACTGCACTGTAAGCAACTGGATTCATTCATGTGGGTTTTTCTTGCCCAATTATCCAGAATTGACAAATAAAGAGATTGACCACATTTGTAATATTGTAAAGGCGGCTTAGTAAATAATGAAATTTTTGGTCGTTGGAGAAAGTTGTAGAGATATATTTCATTATGGTAATTGCACTAGAATGTGTCCCGAAGCACCGGTGCCAATATTTAATTCTATTGAAACAAAAGAGAATGGCGGAATGGCCAAAAATGTTCAGAGGAATTTGGCTGCTTTGGGTTGTGAGGCAGATTTGTATACGAATAGAAACTGGAAGAATATTACAAAGACTAGATTTATAGATGTTCGTTCCAATCATATGTTTATGAGATTGGATGTAAACGACGAGCAAATAAAACGTTCTAGTTTAAAAAAGATTAATTTTTCTATATATTCGGGAATTATCATCTCTGATTATAATAAAGGATTTTTAACCGAAGAAGATGTTCAATATATTTCTGAGCATCATTCTAACACTTTCTTGGACACTAAGAAAATATTGGGCGATTGGTGTAGCGGCGTTAGATTTATAAAGATCAATGACGAAGAGTTTCAAAAAAGCAAGAAATTTATAAATAATGAGATGTATAGTAAGATTATAGTCACACTTGGGCCAGATGGTGCAATGCATAATGATATAATATATTCAGTCCCAGCAGTTGAGATTAAAGATCCCTCTGGCGCCGGCGATACGTTTGTTGCAGCGTATGCTAAAAAATTTATTGAAAATGAAAATATAGAAGATGCTATCGGGTTTGCTAACAGTTGTGCAACTCAGGTTGTACAAAAGAAGGGAGTTAGCACCGTATGATTATTTGGACAAATGGTTGTTTTGACATATTGCATCGTGGACATATCGAGCTTTTTAAGTATGCCAAATCTCTTGGCGACTATTTGGTCGTTGGTGTAGATACCGATGACAGAGTAAGAGCATCTAAAGGTCCAACCCGCCCAATTAACAACCTAGAAGACAGAATGGAGATGCTAGAATCTATAAGATATATTGATGAAGTTGTTAGTTTCGATATAGATTCTGAACTTGACGCGCAAATCTTGTTAAGCGGCGCTTCTATTATTGTGGTGGGTTCAGATTATAAAAATAAGAAAGTGATTGGACAACAACACTACACAGAATTAGTTTTTTTTGATAGAATAGGTGAATATTCTACAACTAACATTTTGCTAAAAAGGAGTAAAAATGAGTGAAACACACACAGAAACAATGAAATTATCTAATCAGGCCCTTGGTGCCGTTATGATGGCACTACAGGAGTCGCTATTAAATCAGCTAGACATTGTTCCAATTCTAAAGAATTTTGAATTATGTCTTACTGAAGATGGACTTGTGGTAAAAAATCCCCCAACTGTAAGGATATCAAGCAACCAGAAGATCACAGAAGAAGATTTAACCAATATGGTAGAATGAATGCCTAGATATAGGTATTCTTGTTCTTTGTGTGATGAAGAATTTACTGTAATGCATTCTTGGTCGGAAACACAAGAGAACTGTGTCAAGTGTGGCCACGATGAAATTAAGAAACTTATTTCTGTTCCATATGTAGCAAAGAACGTAGAGCCTGAAGATAAAAAAGTTGGACAAATTACAAAAGAATATATCGATGCAAATCGAGAAATATTAAAACAACAAAAGCAAGAAACAAAAGAGGAAAAATATGAGCCGTCTTGAGATCATATTGTCAGCAATGCTGGCTTTATCGATTATATTTAATATTGGAATTTTTATATATGCCCGGGCAGCCGTTATTAGATTGTTATCGGTTTCAGAGGAGTTAGGCGACTTACAACAAATGGTTGATAGTTTTGCCAAGCATTTAAAAAATCTATACGAATTAGAAATGTACTATGGAGATCAAACATTGCAGGATCTTTTAAATCATGCTGTTTCGTTTAACGAACAATTAGAAACATTTGAATACATATATGAATTAACCGTAGAGGAGGCTGAAATTGTTGATCATGATGAAGAAGAAGAGATCGCGGAAGGGACGCAATAAGAATCACTATTTT
>Ga0080013_1005173_pt1 | contig 12325 bp, 13 predicted proteins | sample ETNvirenome_6_85_FD_69236 | JGI IMG/M metagenome (GOLD analysis project Ga0080013, IMG submission 69236) | Marine viral communities from the Pacific Ocean - ETNP_6_85 (SPADES assembly) (version 2) | ecosystem: Environmental > Aquatic > Marine > Oceanic | place: Pacific Ocean | collected 2013-06-19 | reverse complement strand
TAGAGGAATGCGCGGCGTTCCCCTTCGGCGACTATGACGATTACGTGGATTCCACCACGCAGGCCCTCATGCGTTACAGGCAGGGCTATCACGTTTCACTGAAGGATGATTTGAAGGACGAGGCAATTGAACGTGACCCACGGGGGAGGGAGTACTATTAATGGGAAAAGGTTTAGACAGATTTCGAGCAAATAATCCGAATTACAGAGCAGGAGATGATTTCTATCCGGACAGGCTGTTTCGTGATGAACAGATAGCCGTAAGGCAGTTCTGGGACAGTCCGCATCTTTCCCCGACATTGAAAACAGAAATAGATGCCCTTCCGTCAGGTGCGAAGGGGAACTACGTTCAGGAAAGGGCAAGAAGCGATTTCATTAAAAATTTGCGCGACTTGGAATTGCGGAATCGCGTGGATGCCAAAGGAAACTTCACAGAGCGCAGATTTCATCCTGGACCCATCACCACGGATGATGAAATGTATGGCGTCAATCCTCTATATCCTGGCGAGAACTTCGGCTTGGTTGGTTTACTGGAGAATGAACGTGCGAAGCAGATGGAGAAATATGATCCTTATTACGCAATGACAGCTCAGCAAATTAAGGATGCGCAGCCAAGAAAATCCATGATGCATGGTTTTGATTATGGAGGAGGAGATCCAAAAACAGGATTAGAATACTGGAAAGACTATGGAAAAGGGGCATTACGTTCTGGATTAAATGACATGGCTTGGCTTCAGGACGCATTAACTAAAGGAGTAAGCCAGACTTTTTGGCCTGTGGACAAAGAAACAACTACAGGTGGAGTTCTTCCGCGTGGATGGAAAGACTTGGCGGAATATACCTCCCTTATGGGGATGTTTGATCAATCGGGCTTGGGTATAAGCGAGGATGAATGGGATGAACTTGGCTTGAGTGAAAAGAAGGATTTAAATGAGGCGTTTAAGGAAATGACCAGGTCCCCTTGGGACTATGACCCAACCTATCATCCCTTGACTGATCCTGGTGGATTTAAAGATTTGATACATGAATTTTCTGAAGATTATCTGATGCCTTCTTCTGACTATTTGGAAACAGCATGGGATATACCTAATCCCTTTGCGTTTAGAACCTCAGAAGACAAAGATATTACTTATACGGATATGAATGCCGCTGAATTGAGTGGAAGTCTAATAGCTGGAGGGGGATTAGTTTCTCTTATGAGAAAATTAGCACAGAAATTTGGTCCGCTTGCTCCAAAGATACTAAGAAATCATCCTTATTTATTTGGTGGAGGAGCCGGCACTACGGCTTATACAGCCGGTGAAATTCTTGAGGATTAAAATGAACAGACCTTGGAACGAGTTTAGGGGCTAGAGATGCCAACAATTGCAGCAGCCGTTAATTTATTTTTTAAATTAGGAAGGACAACCGCGGCGAAGAACGCGGCCTTGAAACTACTCAATCGAAAAAGATTCACTGGAGAATTAGCAAGAAAGATTAAAGCGCGATCCATTAAAAAAGGCTTCATGAAAGAGAGTGATGAACTCTCAAAAAAAACAGGACTTAAGGTAGGGGAACGACAGAGAGATTATTCCGATCCTGATTTTATAGCAAAGCAAAAAGCCGGAAGGCTTGTTAAGCCATCAGTAAATTTAACCGAATATAATTTAGCGCGACAGAAAGCGGCACGAACTTATGGACGTGACCCCACAGTTTGGAGAGGAGGACATGAGGGCCGTATCAGAGCTGGCGTGGCGGGGAAAAAGAGTTCCTTGGGAACGGCCTTAAGCAGCGATGTGGCGTCCGTAAAAGGAATTCTTTCAATGCTGCGTGCAGCGTTGCTGTATAATCCGGGCCAAGAAGCGAAGCTTTTAAAATCAGCTAATCTCATGAAATATAACCGTCAGATCCAGCCTTATTTGAAGGAGTTGGATGACGTGGAAAGGCAGATTCGCTATTGGAGAAGAGTGGGGGAAAGAAGCGAGGGAACCCCAGCCTTTTACCGATCAAGAGAAAGAGACGTGCAGCGACTAGATGAGCTAATGGAGAAATATATTGGGTTGCAGTATAAATTAAAAAAAGCGATAGATCCTTCAGCCACTTTAAAGAGCATACAAGAAACTTGGATGCCAAAAAAGGTCACTTGGAGTCATCCGGCGGCGCTTGGAGCTAATGTTGAACACGCTCTCGCCAAGGGACCAGGATATAAATTTTCTGAATATCTAACCAAGGATCCTAAAGCGTTGACACGCTATGATCCGGACCTAGGACCGCTAAATATAGGAAGGGATTATATCGATTATGGAATACTGGAAGCTTCTCGTAATCCAAACATACCTGTCACGCGAGCAGGAGTGGAGGAAATATCAAAGCTATACAAGCAGGCAGGAATGAGATCCATCATGCCTTCTCCTTCGGGAGGAAAAATGACTTTAGGGGAATACGATATAGGAAGGCAGATAGATTTTTTAACTAAATCGCTTGGACAAGGTAAAATGCCCTTTCATGGATTGGACACGGAAAAAATAATAGAAATTTTAATGAGGAAAAGTAAACTATCAAAGTTTGGATATCAGGCCGGTGGCCTCGTGGGCATAGGATCGAAGATCCTAGCGAAGCTCGCCAAGAAGCTTTCCGAAAAGGAACTCAAGATGCTCATGGGCTCGCTGTGGAAGGGCGTTGATCCGAAGCAGGCGCCGCACTACAAGGCGTGGGCCAAGAACCGCTGGGGCCCCGGCTACAAGTGGCCCTATAAGAAGTCCAGGATCCGCGGACCGGAAATGAAGAAGTCACACTACGCGTCCCTCTCCGATCAGGCGAAGGAAGATCTAAGAAAGCGCTACGCTAAGCGTCTCGCTGAATACATCGCGAAAAAGAAGAGGGGAGGATAATGGTACTGCCGGCTATAACAAGACGTCTTTTCATGAAGGGAATCGGCGCACTCGCCGGGTCAAAGGTTCTTCCGAAAGGACTCGCCGACATCGCCGTCAAGGAGGTTGTCAAGGAAATACCCTACGCGCCGCCGTGGGTGAGCGGCATGCTCAACGCGCTGAAGGGGGTCTCTAAGGACGTGAAAGGTCTCCACGGATCGACGGCTAGGCTGACATCCTTCAAGGCCGGAAACGACGCCAACATAATTAATTTGGGATCAAAGACGGTCAAGGCGTACAAGGACACGACGGCGAAGATAAGTTATTTCAGGGTGAAGACGCCTGACTACAAGCTGGCGGATGACGCTTCCAAGGCGAGAGGGGAGAAATATCCCTCCAATTCCTGGGACGACATAACGCTGCGCGAGGAGCCGGGTGAGACAACGATAACCTTCCAGAACAAGGAGTATTCCGGAAACGACCAGCACGTCATCATTGACAAGATTAATAAGGAAACAAGGTTCGTTGACGACAACTGGAGGATGGAGTATGGCGGCGAGGACGTCGTAAAGGACGACTGGATCGAATACGCCATCACCCCGAATAAGAATGAAATCGCGCTGTCACTGAAGAAGCCATTGAAGGAGATAGACGACGCGGTAGTCGACGGCTATTCCGTCGCTGGCATGGATGAATACTACGCGGACATGTTCAGAAGCTATGTTGACTCTTTTTCGCCTTCTGGTAATATATTCGGAACAATGGACAGGATGAAAAGAATCATCCGGAAGAAGGACGCGCTGCGACTGGAAAAAATACAGAATGATATACAAGTACGAGATCTTAAGGAGAAACAAATGGCTGAATGGGAAGAGCAGTTCCGTGGAGGATTCGGGATGCATGGATATAACAAAGGAGGATTTGTGGATTACGGCGAAATGAAAGAAGTGGTACCACCACTAGATGGTTACGCAGCTGGTGGAATAGGAAAGCTCGTTGTCAAGCAAGCCCCGAAAGTTTTAAACAAACTTCGTGAATGGGCACCGCAGATTACAGGACAGGTTGCAAAACCGCAAAAGCTAAAATACCCATGGGCCGTGTTCGACGAGGCAGGAAACCCCATCAAGGATTTCAGGCTCAAGAAGGACGCTAATACGTGGTTGAATCAGGAAAGAACGGCTACAGGAATGTCTGAATCAGGATTTAATTTATTCAAACAATATAAAATAGGAAAGATAAAACCGCCACCAGTCAAGCCAATTAAACCAAAACCAACGGACGCACCGGCGATGTTCTACCGTTCGCGTGAGGAGATCATACAAGGACCTCCAATCATGACGGGTGAACAGTGGATGAAGTTCCTCAAGGCACGTGGTGTAAGGGACATTGAAATGATGGACACATCACTTGGACCGTGGCTTAACCAAAATTTAAAAAACAAAGTTTCAAAGAATGATCTTGTTGCTAAGTTTGATAATATCGTTCCTGATTTTGATGTACAGGTGACAGGAAAGGATTTCAGTGAGGGAATGTCCATCGCGAAAGGATTACAAAATGTTGACTCAACAGTCTTCTCCCCGGAATCATCAAAGATTATTCGTTTTCTGCAGGCACAAACCAAGAACATCAGCGATGACAAGTCAGCTAAAGAAGTTATGACAAGTTTGGATAATCTCTTTGATAATGCTTACGGAATAAAGAACGTAACAACGGAAGGAATACCGGCGAACAACGCTTCTGTCCCGTATGAAATAAAACAGGTCATGACGGATGTTCTCAGCGCCGGAAGGCAACGTGGCGTTGGAATGGAGGGCTCAGCATTTGTTGGATCCCCTTCACATGGAAGTTCACAAGTATTTGGAAGCACAAGTGGAAAAAATTACCGTGAGTTTCTGTTTAACTGGAAACCGAAAGGACCACGCGCAAATGAACCAAAATATGACTACGCGCATTCCTTTAGTGGCGCGAAGGGTGAGAATGCTTTCATGCACGCACGCGTAAGTGACCGCGTGGATGAATATGGCAACAAGCTTATTTTTGTGGAAGAATTTCAATCGGACATGCACCAACCTATTTCAGCTGCTCTTAGAAAAGCGGAAAAGGAAGGAAAGAAAATTCCAAAGGGAGGGCGTTACGCTCCAAGACTGGATGTGGATGTTCCTGTTGACAGCAAGGCGAATCTGGAACAGATGGCAAACATACAACGGCAGATTGACCGTTTGCTGGAAACCAATCCACGATCACCAAAACTGGCAAAGCTCTATGAGCAGAAGGACATGATAAGAAACATTGAAACACCAAAGATCGCTAAGGGCGATCACAGCGGAATTCCTGAAGGTCCATTTAAGAATTCACAGGACTACATGGAATTTGCAATTAAGTATTTGCTTCGCGTGGCAAAAGATGGTAATTACGATGGCGTGGCGTTTTCTACACCGGCGATTAAGAACCTGAAGATGACTCCTGGAAGCAAGGATTACCAAGGGAACATAATTGCGTATGGAAACATACTGAAGAATGCAATACAAAAAGCTAAGTCCAAAAGTGGGGCGGATTTGGTTGAAACGAGCATAGGCGCGAAAGTTGACAGACAAACTGGTCACTATGGCTCCGAAGATGTAATGCAATACTTTGGTGTACCAGCATTGATGCTGAAAGGAAACACAAAGGCACTGGAGAAAATAAGCAAGGGACTACCGGCTTACAAGGATGGGGGATTAACAGAAACCATTCCACCGGAAAAAGGACCTTTACCGTACGGCATTTTTAAAGATGTCGTGCCAACGCTATAGGGGAGATAGATGGCAAAGAATCCAAATAATAATATTGACAAGGCTTTAGAGGCATTGCAAGGTGCACTTGATCTTGATTCGGTAGGAACGGAAGTTCAATTGCCGGAACAAGTAGTAGATTTTGAATCAGATATAGAATTAACAGAAACACCGGACGGTGGAGCAGAGGTCAATTTTGATCCTAACGCACCCATCGACCAATCACAAATTCCATTCGATGCAAACCTAGCGGAATACATCGATGAAAGTAAATCCCGCAAGTTCGCTTTAGATCTTGTAGGATCATTCGAAGCGGACAAGGAGTCAAGGAAAGACTGGGAAGATACCTATGTCAAAGGACTTGACATGCTGGGATTCAAATATGAAGACCGCACCCAACCGTTCGAAGGTGCATCAGGGGTCGTACATCCCTTATTGGCTGAATCTGTTACACAGTTTCAAGCCCAAGCTTATAAGGAACTTCTCCCCCCAAGCGGCCCCGTGCGCACCCAAATAGTAGGCGCTATTACACCTGAAGTACAGGATCAGGCAGAACGCGTAAAAGATTACATGAACTACCAGATTACAACGGTAATGAAGGAATACGATCCGGAAATGGATCAATTGTTATTTTACTTACCATTGTCAGGTTCGGCATTTAAGAAAGTTTATTTCTGTCCAATCATGAAACGCGCCGTGGCAAAGTTTATTACTGGCGAGGATTGTGTTGTCAATTATATGTCAACGGACCTGGAAACAGCTGAACGAATTACACATGTTGTACGTATGACAAATAATGACGTACGCAAACTGCAGGTACAGGGATTTTATTTGGATGTTGAATTGCCAAGCGGTGATGTCAATATTTCAGAAGTACAGGAAAAGGTTGATGAGCTAGAGGGACTTCAAAAGGAATACGCCAACGATGATGATGAACACGAAATTTTAGAAATGCATGTGAACGCGGATATTCCAGGATTCGAGGATCCTAAAGGAATTAAGCTTCCCTACATTGTTACCATTGACAAGTACTCTTCCACTATTTTATCCATTCGAAGAAACTGGAAAAAGGAAGACGCTTTTTATCACAAGATTCAATATTTTGTACACTTTAAATTTCTCCCGGGACTAGGCTTTTATGGCTTTGGTCTAATACACATGCTTGGAGGGTTATCGCGAACAGCAACAAGTGTTTTGCGGCAGTTAATTGATGCTGGTACACTCGCTAACCTTCCAGCAGGTTTCAAGGCACGTGGAATGCGTATACGTGATCACGATGAACCTTTGCAACCAGGTGAGTTTAGGGATGTGGACGTAACAGGAAATTCCATTAGGGAATCATTGTTACCATTACCATTTAAAGAACCTTCACAAACTTTATTTGCATTGCTTGGATTTGCGGTTGACGCAGGAAAATCTTTTGCGGCGATCGCTGACATGAAAATGGGTGAAGGTAATGAACAGAATCCCGTTGGAACAACTTTAGCTTTACTGGAACGTGGAACAAAAGTGATGAGTGCCATTCATAAAAGATTGCACTACGGACAGCGTGAGGAATTTTCATTATTGGCAAAAGTATTTCAATTATACTTACCACCGGAATATCCATATGCGGTAGTGGGTGGAGACAGAATGATTAAGCAACAGGACTTTGATGACCGTGTTGATATTCTTCCTATTTCCGATCCTAATATTTTTTCCATGGCACAACGAATTACATTGGCACAACAGCAGTTACAACTGGCACAGTCTAATCCCCAAATGCATAACTTGCGTGAAGCGTATCGAAGAATGTACATGGCGATGGGTGTGGATAATGTGGATGCGATTTTAAAACCAGATCCAGACTTACCAATACCAACAGGTCCAGCAACCGAAAATGGCATGGTAATGAAAGGACAAGCACCTAAAGCTTTTCCGATGCAGGATCACCAAGCGCATATTCAAGGACACTCCGAGTTTATGTTTACACGAATGGTTCAAATCAATCCCCAAATATTCTCCATGTTGCAATCGCATATTTCAGAGCATATTGCTTTGATGGCAGGAGAACAGATTCAACAAAAATTTAAGGAACAGGCGCAACAGCTACAACAACAAATGCAACAGGCGCAACAACAACGTAACCAACAATTGATGCAGCAGCTACAGCAACAAAATGATCAATTAACAAATCAGGTTGCGGCTGAGCAGGCACAAATTGAAGCGCAGTTAACAGGACAACTAGCTAAAGATGAGGAAGCTCGAATGAGTAAAGAACCGCAGGATCCATTGGTTAAATTAAAGCAACAAGAAATTGACTTGAAAGCAATGGAAACTCAGGCTAGACTAGCGAAGGATATTGCGATGGATTCTGAAAAAATGGATCTGGAGCGTGACAAACTGGAGGCTGATACAAGTCTGGAATTGATGAAAGTATCCGCAGAAACCAATAAACAGGATAATGCGGACGCAATGTCAATTCTAAAAGAAAATATGATTTCAGCGCGTGAGGCAATGAAAGACCAAACATCTGAGAGAATAGCGAGGAATAATGCGAGATCCAAAGCAAATGGAAAAAAGTCTAACTAAGATAGCAGACGCTATGCATAAAGTTGAGGAAGCGGCGCGTGCCCAAATCAAGACGCATGCGGACTATATGTTAGTATGCTCTTCCTTGATGGCTGTGACACGCAATATGTACTTGGAGGCAATGGGACCTTATGATACAGTGCATATGTTTCAAGCTGTTGCGGATAGTATTGTTGCAACAGAGGAAATATTACAAGAGTTTAAAAATGACCCACCACCAACATTGCATTAATGCCTTTTCAATCGGAAAAACAAAAAAAATGGATGTGGGCCAACAAGCCAGCAATGGCGCAAAAGTGGACAGACGAACATGGGAGTAAGCCTGTTAATAAAAACAAAGGAGGAAAGATGCCAAAAGTAGGTGAACAAAAATTTCCATATACTTCTGCTGGAGTTCAACAAGCCCAAAAACATGCAAAAAACACTGGGCAAAAAATGAACATGACTGGTTATAAGAAGGGTGGAAAGACAAAGAAAATGAAAGCTGGAGGTCTGTTTGACGCGGATGGTTTTCATAAAGAAGCTTGGGTAAACGAGTATGGATATCCAAGTGGGGGAATCCCCATTAAACATAATAAATAGGAGGACCAAATGAACTTATTGAAAGATCTTTGGGGGCACCTTAAAGAATGGAATGAATGGAAAATGAAGGACTGGATAAAGGCCGGCATTGTTGTAGTCATCGTTCTTGTTGTCCTTAAAATTATAATTGTACCAGGTGCATAATGGTAGATGCTTGGAATAGAGATGTAGGTTTTACTTATAAACCTAAAAAGGCTAAGGTAGCGCCAATTCATCCTGGACAGGATGATTGGCGCTCAACACATTTGCGTAATTCATTTATTAATAATGTAAACGAAGAACGTAAACATAAAGCTACATTTGGAAATGCTGATTGGTTGGGGTCTCGTCCTGCTAATTGGTATACACAGCTAGATGCTCAAGGAAAACCAAGTAATTGGAGAGCGGCTAAAAATGTTTTACAGCATATACCAGCTGTTACAACTGATCAAAATGAGACTCGTAACATGTTTCAAATGTTGGCTAATCAGGCCAAAGGTGGCGACAAAGGCGCTAGGATGCTGGATACAAGAGGATTGCCAGCAGGGGCAAGAAGAATTGGAAGAACACTGTTTACTGATCCTGCCAAGTCACAGGGATTTTTTGGTGACGTTGGGGCACTGTTTAGTGGCAAGAACAAAGCAGCAGTACGCGCGAAAGAATACAACCCTTTTCCGAAAGCAGGATTCGGGGAACAATTTTATAAAGATGAATTTCCTTTTGCATCTTCTTTTGGTAACTTAATAGGCCTTGCGGAGAAATCCCCAACCCTCAGCATGATCGCCAGTTTGTTTCCAAAAAAAGAAAGAATACCTTTGGAACAAGATCTTAGCTGGGTTCCGGAAGGTTTGGGTGAATATGATAAAATTCCTGAAATACCTTTCTTGGAAGACCTGACGGAGACGATTGAAGAGGAGACGATTGACGACCGCATTCCTCGGGGGCCGTTTCCTCCTGGAATCGCTTATCCTGGTTACAACGCGGATATTACCATTACGGATTTACCACCTGAAACTTTTGAGAAACCAACAGACGAGATATTCAATGAAGAAGTATTTAATAAAGTATTTACACTTCCAGATCCAACTGGCTTCACTAATTTTCCATATGCGTTTGAGGGACCATGGGATTTATTTAAAGCAGCAAAAGAAAATATGGAAGAAGGTGAATGGACTGACCAAGAACTTTTAGATCGTTTACTTAAAACAGGGTATTTAATAAATAAAACAGGTGGAGAGGATTTGATTTCTGACATTAATTTAACCGAAGATGATTTTGAAGGAGTTGCATTCGATTTTGATAAAAATTTAGAAGATCAAGCAGAAGCATTAAATGAAATAGAAAGATTAAAAAATATTCAGAGGGACAATAATTTGTTGTTTGATATATAATGCCAGGTGGATTCGGAACATCAGGACCATGGGGTTCCTCAGGAGACAGTTATGTTGGCGGTTCATCTCCAAGTAATTCTCCGGGTCATCCTAGTAACAATAATTTTGGATGGGCTCCTCCTAGTAACAATAATTTTGGATGGGGAAATGACCCACAAGGAGAATTTGGAGATTCCCCCACAGTAATTCAAGAATCTGAAGATGATTATTATGAGGACGATGGTTATTGGGATCCCCCTGTAGGAACTGATCCGCCTATAAATTATGTTCCAGGGCAGACTTCTGATGTAGAAGATTTTATAAGCGCATATGGTGGTCTAAGCTATGACTGGGTAGACCCTGATAGTGCTTTTTTTACAGAAGACATATGGGGTAATCCACTACCGGACCACGGAGACGATTGGTATACTGGTGGGGGATTATGGAATCCTTTTTATGCTGGTGAGGATCCTAACACAGGACAACCCATCTGGTTAACTGAAAGTCAATTTCATGACATGATGAATTATGGAGAAGGGGGTTTCCCTTGGGAGACTGAGGTTCAGACTGGCGTTGACGGACCAGTTGGTCCCAACTGGGGAGGCTGGAGCTGGCCAGGTGGTGGCAATTATGGCGGTTCTATAGCTGATCTAGGTGGGATTATGGCAAGAAGGTGGAATACTTTAATGAAAAACAGGGGAAATTTTAATTCATCAATGCCTGAATATTACGCATCTCTCAAAAACCCCGGACAACCACGAAATCAAGAAATGTTTGAGAATATGATGGCGAATATACACAGAGTATGATAAGTGTGAGGAAATATGTATAATAATGGTATAAGGAGTTTAGGATAAATATGTTACAATTATTAATTAAACCATTACTAGGCGTTGCTGGACAAGCGGTTTCCGGTTTCATAGAAACCAAGAAAGCGAAGGCCGAGAACAAGCTCACAGAAATAAAAGCTAATACTAAATTGAAACAGCAACAGATCGCCGGCGAAGTATCGTGGGAAGCGTCTGCTGTTGATCAAATGAAGGGAAGCTGGAAAGACGAATTCGTTTTGCTTGCCTTAATGATTCCAGCAATTTTGGTCTTCATTCCTGGAATGACAGAACACGTGGAACGAGGCTTTGAGGCACTCCATAAATTGCCGGATTATTATAAGCACCTCTTATATTTAAGCTGCAGCGTCAGCATGGGCGTGAGAATGGCTCCTGGTGTTAAAGGATTATTTAAGAAAAAATGATTTCACCAGAGCGTCTTAGTGCGTGGAGAATATTTCCACGTTTATTAATTACATTATATGGTGTTGCTTTTTGGCGCACTACAGAGTGGTTTATGCAACTTCCTGATCCGACAAACGCCCAATCGGCCTTTGTTTCGGTGATTGTAGGTGCAGGAGCAGCATGGTTTGGACTCTATGTGGGAGGAACGAAACATGCAAAAATTATAACTAAAGTGGAAAACAAGGATTAGTATTGACAAATACTGGTCTTTAAAGTAAACACCCATAAGGAGAAAAAATGGTTGGAAAAATACACTCAAGACCGGAAGCACGTAAAACACCAGGCAAGAAATTTGGAACTACTACCTATAAAAAAGGTGGAGTAACAAAAAAAGCTACGGGTGGAAAAATTAAAAAAATGATGGCCGGTGGACCAATGAAACAAGGCTATAACGCCAGACTCGATGAGTCATTAGGAGCAAGACATCCAGGAGCTAGCGGTTCTATGGCTGGCAGACGTGCCATGAGTAAAGGCATGGAAACAGCGATGGGAAATCCTGCTTATTCAGGAGCTCAAACTATGGCTAAAAAAGGTGGCAAAATTAGTAAAAAAATGCACGGTGGTAAGGTAAAAAAGAAAAAATAGTGGAAGAAACCAAAGCCATTTATCGGATCTTGAAAAAGATTCGTGGACGACGTGAAGAACTGAAAGAAGTCATTGCAGCCGGATTGCCCAGCTGGGATGAATATAACAAAACCGTAGGGGAATTTAAAGCCTACGCAATTATGGAACAGGAAATACAAGACCTGCAGAAAGATTATGACGGAGATACCAGCACGTAGATTTGCCCTCGAAGAAAAAGATTTATCAGAAGAGGCAAACGAAAATAACAAAGTAGCGGAAGACAAAGAAAACCGCTTTCTTAAAAAAATTCAAGCAGAAGCAACAGACAAAATAGAGCACCTTCCTACC
>Ga0080013_1005171_pt1 | contig 12333 bp, 24 predicted proteins | sample ETNvirenome_6_85_FD_69236 | JGI IMG/M metagenome (GOLD analysis project Ga0080013, IMG submission 69236) | Marine viral communities from the Pacific Ocean - ETNP_6_85 (SPADES assembly) (version 2) | ecosystem: Environmental > Aquatic > Marine > Oceanic | place: Pacific Ocean | collected 2013-06-19 | reverse complement strand
CTTTCGTGAGAGGTAGGGAGGACATTCAAAACGTAGGTGCAAAAGATAGTGCGGTATGAAAATTTAGGTGGAGGGGATTGGTAAGAGGGGCCATGAGGATCATACCCTTCAATATCAAAATGTTCCACATCAACTCCACGCCCACAACCATAGTCCAGCACAGGGCCTTGGATGTTTTTATTCTCATAAAGCCACTTAGCAGGCGCGGAAGGTTTTGTGCGAGCTATCGCTGTTGGATGGTAATCATCGGCTGTTACTTTACCCAATTTAGATCTCCACTGCCTTCTTAAAGTCTTCAAACATTTTTTCTCCTTATGGTAAGCCGAGTGGGATTCGAACCCACACTGTATGGATTTTAAGTCCATTGCCTCTGCCAATTGGGCTACCGGCTCTATAGTATTATACCCTCTCCATTACAGTGAGTGCAGTCAGGGTTAATGGGTCCTCCACATTCTCCTGGATCAAACAAATTGTCCCAGTCATCCATACAACCGTTGGGCCAGCAATGCCCACATCCATGGGATGCTTCCCACATGTCCATCCCATCTTCATCAGCCTTGTCTAATGTTGCCCAGAACTCTTCCTCTGTGAAAGGATAATCTAAATGGTAAGTACGGCACCCTAAGTCCGCTCCCTCACAATATCCACTAAGAATAACTCCCCTTTGATCTTCAGAGAAGGACACACCACATGTGGTAGACTTTAATAGGGTCTTCTCTATACGACTAGATCTGCAACCAATAACTTCAGCAAGGTCTTCAATATCCTTTATCATTTTTAACCTAGAGATAATACAGCATTAAAATTAACAAAACTATCAGAGTGATAGGCAAAACAAATCTAACAGGATCCTTATACCTAGACAAGAACCTTCCCGTTCCTGAAGATAACATGTTTTCCTTCATACACGGGATCCCCATCCCAACCAACAAAAGGGGCATCCTGGGTAGCCTCAAAAGAATCCATGGTGTAGGGATCATATCTTACCATTCTCCCACACCTTCTCAAGATCCCCTCTCGCTCCAGACCTCCTGTCCGTATTACCGTTCCTCGTACAAATGCATGGACGTTCTTCTTATTCTCCCTACGAACTCTTTCTCTTCCTGCTGGCTGTACAGCAAACTTCGCATCTTTCAGGATAAGTTCATCGGTGTAACCAAAGTAGGCTACAACCTTCCCTTTCTGTCGTACAGAATAACATTTCTTATGAAGATTCCTGTAGATTTCTACTTTCTGTCCCTCCAGTAATGTTACTACTTCACTCATTAGAGTATAAACGCTCCCCATGGACAGAAATAGCCCATACATATAAATAGTACTTCGTGGAAGTTATCTCGAATTTCTGTAAATGATTCTCTCATAATTGGTAAACAACGTAACTATAAATAATAACAGCAAAGATGGCGAGCACGATAATACGCTGACACCAAGTATCAACGAACTCCTCGATATCCCCACCATTAGATCTGTACGAAATGATTGCAAAGGGCAGAACTAATAATTTCAATAATCCTATTATAGCGTAGATTACGAACCAAGCGCAGACTAGACTACCTAGGGACTCGCATACATCATCTCTCCAGTCCTCGTTAGACATAAGCTATATTATACCACTTCAGGCCTTTGAATCAACAGAAAACACCGTTAATTTTTTAAGTTCTTTATGCTGTTCCTCAGTGAACAGTCTGGCTTTACGCATAACCCATAGAAGTTTAACTATCTTCTTTTTAAGGGCCTTATTCTCTGCTGCTAGTTCAGCCTTCGTAATCATCTGTATCGGAATCTCCTGAATCTCTCCAAGATCCCATCTCCTGCTTCATGCCCAAAAGCGTAGTAGACTCAAAATTTCGTCTGTCAATCAGTTCACATGCATCCCTGTCGATGTGGACACGTTTACCTTTCAACTTTAAGGTATAAAAATCTAGTCCTTCATCGACTACTGCATAAAAATTACCACACTGAAATGGTCCATCGTTCTTTTTTCGTCCGTTGGGCAAAATCAACGCCACTTTATCTTTAATTGAGTTCATTCTTATTTAAAATCTCGTTAACCTGTAGTTCAAAAGAAAGCATGGAAAGGTCCTCTGGATCGTAATCTGTATATCCCAAGGCTTCCATCATTGCATCACAAGGTGGCAGAGATTGACCCACCTCCTTATACCACTCTCTGAATAGCGTAATTGCGTCTTCAGTCTTCCAATCCATACGGTCCAGTTTTTTCATTATCTGTATTCCATCTAAATAAAAAGCCATGCTTTGTGTAGTAGAGATCTACTAGATTATCATCAAAAACTAATGTACGCATGGCATCTATAATCTCTCTCTTAGTTAATTGTGCAGCTACAGCAGGAAGTCCTAAAGCAGCATCAAAAGTAAGGAAATGATCAGGATCTAAGTAGTCATAAGGGTTTTCAGGGTCATAGCTCATTTTTCAGTACACGAGACAATTCTTTAACTGCTCGGGAAGTCTTATAAGGGGTCCACCCAAGCTCACGGGAGAGAGCAGACACACACAGCTTACCTCTTTCTGTGAGCACTGCGCTATCTCCCACAATTGTATCTACTATTGATTCCTGATCTGCCGTAAGAAGACTTTCACAGTCTAGCGTAGTTCCAGGGGAAGAAGTGTCTGGGATTTGGAGAACTTCCTCATACTCAGATATGGAAACTCCTTGCGTTATCCCCTTCTTCTTAGTTACTTTGGCCCCTTTATTGTTTTTATAATTCCATAAACAAGTCTTGGTGTATTTATCAAATAGAATTGTACCAAATGCGTCTTTAAAATTTTCCCCTGTTTTCTTTCTAAACCCCTCGATGCTTTTTAAAGCCTCAATACACAATTCAGCGTAATTATCCTCATGTGAACAAATAGCAGGATCCCCTGTGATTCTCAAGGAAATAGAATGCATCAACTTGCCATACTTATTCTCATACTGAGCCCACTCGTTATCAGTTATCGCCATGTCTTTTCATTCCTAGCAGACCGTAGCCCACAATATCTTGGTAAGGGTTTTCATCAAAAGCACTAGGATCACTAGCTATACGAAATAGCTTATCCAAAATCCTAGCAATAGTAAGTAAATCATCGAATTGTTCAGGCTTAATTCCGTTAGGGAACATTTGCCTTAGACAGTCTCCACTTCTTCCAAAAGAATCCCCATAAGCTCTTTGTTTTACTTTTACAAGTTTCCCTACAAAAGAGCCTATCTGTTCATAATCTAAATTTTTCACAGAACCATTCCTCCTAAGTCTCCATTTCCCATGTTTCATCATTCATCACTTGCTCTACAATATCAGCAAGCTTTTTCACATTCGCGGCCAGTCGCCTGCTTTCCTCCACCATTATTTCTAAGTGTTCTAACATACTACTATTTGCAGAACTTATCTCAGCCAAGTGACGAGAAATAGCCATTCCATTCCCTATTTTCACTTCAGGATACCCTTCCAGTACTCCAAGACATCCTCATAGATACTCTTCTGGATGGTTATTCCCCCTATGGATAGTCCCCCCTGAGGATCAGATCCAGAAGCTTTTGCAGCTTCTATAGTTGCATTTAGACGAACCAGAAATATCTGGCATGTTGTAATACAGGCCTTCACCTTTTTAGTCTTAGACCTACTCTCAGCGAGAGTCTTCAATGCTCTGAACATCCTATGCGTGTCGGCTAGGTATTCTCTAAGTTCTAAAAGGGATTGGCTCATAATTTTTAGTTCTACTCAAAAAGGACACGATCTATTATAACCGTGCCCCCAAGTGAATCAAGAACTAATTAAAATTATTTCGCAAGAACCTCAGGAATCCAGGTCCAGATCCCACTGACTGGGACGAACCCATGCATGTGATAGACCTGATCTCCCATAAAGCCGGTCATAAAGATATAGGTAGAGATCCCTAACAACTTTCTAGTCTCCTTACTGATAACTGCTCCCCCTGAGTTCCCAGGAACAATTGGGGCTGTTGCCATCCAGCCTGATAGGACTGAACGAGTCATCACTCGGCCCTCTGTCACCACTAATGGAGTTCCCAGTGGACACCCTGAAGCAAGCACTTTTTCCATACATCGGGGTTCTCTATCAGACAACTCTAATACAGGAAGTTTAATATCACTCTTTAATTTAATAATTGCTATATCCTTCTCAGGATGCTCTGCGACCACAGAAACATTATCAAATGTGTGGGTTGGGTCCCTCTTAAATAGGTATCCTTCCTTAGTCTTGTACATGAAGAACTCTATTTTAAGATTTTTTGATTTATACGTCAGGTGTTTGGCTGTGAGTAAGTATATACTAAAACCGCCCTTTTCTTGCTTTTCGCAAAGAAACGGGACAGCCGAACCCGTCATTGGATTATCAAATTCTGAATCAAGCGTAAGACGGGCTACGCAAGACACTTCTTTAAAAACTTCAGTCGTAGGATTAGCTGGCGCACTCAAAAAGGCCCCCACCCAAAGAGTCGCCAACCCTACGCATAACGTTGACAGCTTGTTCATTTAAAAACGCCCCCTTATTATTTATAACAGGGGGGCGTTTTTATTTAATTTTAATTAAGGATTTTTGATAAAATGGTAGCCCTGGTAAGAATTGAACTTACGACCTTCCGCTTATAAGACGGATGCTCTAACCTCTGAGCTACAGGGCCATTAGCCTTCTAACGGTACCCCACGCCCCTTTTTGTGGCCTTCTTTTTGGTTATCGAAGATTTTCCTTTAACTATAGTCGGTTTCGCAGATCTAGTAGTCTTCTTTTTCACACGCCTCTTTAGCTCTTTCAGATCTATATCTTCTTTTGTATCAATTATTACAACCTTGTTGTCTTTAATCTTACTGTAATAGAATTTGCCCTTCTGAGGTATGAGATTGGCAACAATTGCCTGAGACACAGGTACACCAACCTCTCTTTTGATGAATTTACTCATGAAACGTGCGCCATATTTCTCTGAATAGCCTTCCGTTGAAATGAAATCCATAAGTTCCCCTGTCACCTTTATAGGAATTCCCTCCAACTCCAATTTTGCAACATCCTTGACCTGTTCTACAGAAAGTACATCGAAAGTTACGAATTGATCAAAACGATTAATAAATTCAGGAGAAAATTCTTTTTCTACCTCTGCCGTTAAGAGTTCTTCGTTCTCTTCAATTTTGTCCTTTAGAGAGTTATGGGTAAACCCCAGCCTCTTATTTAACTTATCTGCTCCAACATTGGACGAACAGATAATAACAGATTCAGTGAAATCTAGAACATTTCCAGCATTATCAGTCAACGTTCCATCGTCTAACAAAGACAACATAAAATCATAGAGTTTAGTATGTGCTTTTTCAATCTCATCAAAAAGAATAACCCAGCGTTTGGACTTCTTCGCCATGCTACCTAGAATCGATTTCTCTGGCTCAACGTACCCAACATAACCTGGGATGCCTCCTAGGAGCTTATGGAACTCGTGTCCCTGTGCATACTCAGCACAATTAATCTTATAGAAATGCCCACTGTAATACTTGCCAAAAGTTGTTGCAACAAGGCTCTTGCCAACACCAGTTGGACCCAAGAAGAAATAGTTCCCCCTCTTATACAGTCCAGAAGCCAAGAGTGTTACTTGATCATTTAAAGCCTTAATTGCTGGCCGTTGACCAACCACCCGTCTCTTTAAGCTTCTGTCTAATTTTTTAATCTGTGATAGTGAAATTGCTCCAGGCATACCTATCTCCTTTTTATCCTGATTGCCAAGTTCCGTCAATAGAACTTCATTCATTAGCCTGCTATTTACGTCCCCACATATATTCTCCATTCTCAAAATACTATAAGCATGAAGAATACTATCGTACAGGCCAAAGAGGACAGCGTCTGATTCCGCTTCTAACTCAGAATCAATGGTCGCAAGTATCTTGGGCGCATCGACAATGACAAGCTGAATAAGTTTTCTTATGTAACTGTGAATAGAAATGAAAGATCCCTTATTAATTTGATCTCTCAGATTCTTATAGATCTCCTTTTGCTCCTTAGGGGTGAGCACCTTTATGGAGATAATAGCGTTAAGGGGGTAACAAATGATTTTAAAAGGATCTTTAGCCATTTAGTCTCTTCTCTTTATCCGTTTCTAACATATCAAACAGATTAACAGAACCCTGACTGGCACCCTTCTTATCGAGATTGTAGAGCATTTTGTACAGAGTTTCTGCCATCTTTACACTATTGTTCCTAGCTGTCTGAGCCAACTTCAAGCATTCTACCATGCAATTTTTAGCCGCAGCATCTGAATCATTCTCATCAACCATTTCTTTAAAATAGTTATACGCCAAAATCGCCATCTCCCTGTCAGACTTGCTATTGTCCAATATTTCCTTAATTTGCTTGTTCAAGCGATGCGCGTCGATTGGAGAATTCTTTAGTTTATAAGTAGCCATTATTTTCTATCCTTAACGTCCTCTATCTTATTTAGGGCAGATTGAGCCATTTGTTCCCTTTTCAAATAAGATTCATGCCTCTCCCGGTCTATACGACCAGCTTCTAGGGAGAACCAGTAACGGGAACTCCAGTCTATTTCAGGATAGATATTAAAGATGGAGGACACAAAATTAATCATGCCCTCCAACAGGTATAAAAAGTAGTAGCTTACTTTTTTGAGGTACACCTCAGTTCAGCAGGTACTTTTCTCCAAGACTCCAAAGGTCCTGGTTCACATCTCGATCTCGGTTAAGCTCAGTAATCATACGAACCGTATGGTTTGTATCAGGATTCCTAAAGCCTCCCCTAATCAAGTTTTCCTGAACTACGTTAAACACACTCCACAGATCATCTTTACCAGCATAAAGTGGCCTGTGTGTGCTCAACAGTACATCAGAAAGGGCTTGGGAGGGGGATTCCCAACGGAGTCGAGAAGCTTCACGGGCAAACCCATGCCGTTCCTCGAAACTGAGATCCCTTTCTCGCCAACTCTGAAGTGTATTCATAATGTCATTAGAGCGATTCACAAATTTCTGTGAAAAATCTAAGACTTGATCATCGGTATAATCTTGGTGACGCATGTAAAGACTCTCAAAAGATTTTTCTGAAAGGCACATGCCGTTTGAGCAGATCTTTACATACAAACCGCCCAGCAAACGGTAGCCTGCCTGACGGTTGTGAGAATTGTAGAGGGCAAGCTCAGGAAATACCTCATTCACCTTACTACTATCACGAGTCATTACATCACCCCTAGGGCGAAAACGAACCAAATGCTTTGCATATCTGGGGTCCATCTTTCGAGATCCTACTTGCCTCGCACTGGAGATTTCCCATCCATTCTCCCCCAAAAGACCTACGATACGAGTAGTAGGAATAAAAGTGTACTTATCAGACACCCCCTGCTCTGGTTGGGTAGCGAAAATTGAAGGAACTTGCTCTTGCAAGTGAAGATCTGAAGGAAACATTTCTAGGCTAGTCATAATTGTCACCCGTTGTTTTGATTATTAGGAACGGAACTCTGCATGTACTCAACAAACGCTTGCTCTCTGGTCAACTCACCGGCAGCAATTCTTGCCTTCTGCTCTTTAGAGACGCGATACCTCTTTCCCGTCTTAGCGGTGTAGTCCTCAATGGACTCATAAGGATAATTACTCTGCATCAAATTCTCAACCATATTTCTACCTCTGCTTAAAGTGTTACCGATCTCTTTTTCGATCAGTTCATCAATGTAGGCTTTATTTGCCATATCTTCTTATTATAGTATCTTAAGCTTCCCTTTGCAAGTTAATATCCAATAAATTTCTTAGCGGATCTAACTCCTTTACGGACAGGTCTTTAAGAGAACTATAGAATTTCTCTTCCTGAAATTTTTTCCCATTTATGGTATACCAAGAGCCCGATTGGGTAGCGATCCCATCGTGAACTAGACACTCCAACAACCCATAAAATGAATTTAATCCCTTGTTGAAGTGAAGTTCCCACCCACATTTACGGCTCGGAAGGGCAACCTTATTTTTCTTACACCGGATCTCGCCTCGTTGTCCGATCACCTCCCCAGTTTTTTTATTGTCCTTGTATATCGGACCCCCTACGGTTTTAGTGGAGACAGTTTCCAGATCCACAGAGAGATAGAAGCCTAGGCCTTTGCCTCCTGCTGCGTCTGTCGTAGAGGCTGGACCCCAAACATTTATTTTCGTTCTAATCTGATTTACTATCAGAAGTGTAGCATTGAAGTCCCCCAAAAGACCGTTGATCTTACGGAGACCCCCTCCTATAAGTTTTGCACGGATCATGCCGTCAGTATTTTGCTGCACATGATTAACCACATGCTTCTTAACCTTCTTTTTGTCTTTCTCCTCTTCAAATTCCTTCTCGGGGGAAAGAACAGGAAGAGAATCTAATGCCAGAATTATAGGCGTAGTGTCTTCAGGGTCTGCCTCACGAATAGTGGATATAACCTTAGCAAGCCATTCAAACGTTCCTTCTATAGAAGGAGGAACACTAGTGGGATCACAATAAATGAGATTTTCAGTATCCAACCCAAAATGACTAGCAAAATCAGGACTGAGAGTGTTTTCTGCATCGGCAAGCGCAACATGATAACCCTTTTTCTGAGCACTTCCTAAGATAGAGGCAACAAAAACAGATTTTGCTGTGGACGCATCCCCTTTTACCTGGATCATGCATCCTATAGGAAGCCCCCTATTATATTTACCTGAGATCACCCAATTTAGTGCGTAACTCCCAGTGTCAACCCACACCGTAGGTTCTACAGGCCTGGAAGATACCCCAGCTTCCCGCAGCATTTTTATGATGTCATTCACCATCTGGTAGCGCAGCTTTTCTAGCTCTCAGTATCCCTGTCCTGATCTGATCATCAATCAGGGGCTCAATATCAGTTTCTTTGTAGTTTGCAGGCTTTAGGACTTTTCCGTCTGCACGTTTAGACCCATCCGTCTTAGTCATATTACTAGCATGAACCTCGTCCCACACTGGCTGTAGATTTATGCCATAAGCTAATGCCGTGCCTACAGTTACATAAATTAGATCACATAGCTCTTTTGCTACCTGGGACAAAGATCCCCCCTCTATAGCAGTCACTACTTCTTTCGCTTCTTCCTCAACCAAATTTATGCGTAATTTCTTTAAGCTCTTTACCTCTAAAAGTTTAGGGTATGCTGATATGTGACTACCAGTTGCGATATGAAATTCGGCTACGTCTCGTGTAAGTTTATTCACTTTATATCCTCCATCTCAATCATTCCTTTTTGTGATTTCTTGAGCAACTCAACCACTTCAATTTTATTCTGGAGGACTCGTGTGGCAAGGAGAATCTTTAAAAACTCAAAGACCAGCATTGCTAGCATCCCTCCCAAGATAATTGCCCAGTCCGATCCTGTCGCTTGGTGACCACATGCCCCAGAAATAAGCAAAAAGAGACAAAAAGATAAAACAGATATTCCAGCCATGGAATATTATAGACGAGCATCCACCATTTCTTGAATCATACTTTCAAAATTATACTCGGGTTCCCACTCCAACACTTTGCGTAGTTTAGAGCAATCTCCCTTTAAATCATTCAGTTCTGTTGGTCTGTAATACTCAGGGGATATGGTAACATACTCTCTGTAATCTAAATTTAAAAGAGAAAAAACAAGGTCGCATAACTCTCTTACCGAATGGGATTTCCCGGTCGCACACACAAAATCATCTGGTGTGTCATGTTGCAGCATCAACCACATTGCCCTAACATAGTCTTTAGCATGGCCCCAATCTCTAGTGGCTTCTAAATTACCCAATGCAAGAGTCTTTTGTAAACCCTTTTTTATTTTTACAGCCCCGTCCACGATTTTGTTCGTAACAAAATTTATACCCCGTCTAGGAGATTCATGATTAAATAATATTCCATTTGATATAAACATATCATAAGAAGAGCGATAAACTCTAGCTACATTATAAGCATACAATTTTGCACAGCCATAAGGGCTAACTGGACGCATAAGAGTAGTTTCTCTCCTAAACCCATCCTTGTCGCACTCGTTTCCGAACATCTCAGAAGAGCCTGCCTGATAAATTCTTGTATCGGGGGATGCTACTCGTACTACTTCTAGAAGGTTCAGAACCCCTACAGCATCTGCATGGGTTGTAAACACCGGCTGATTAAAGCTAATCTTCACATGAGATTGAGCAGCTAAATTATAAATTTCATGGGGCTGGCAGTTATTGATTAAAGTGAGCAATGAAGCGAAATCGGTAACATCCCCATAAACTAAGTGGAGAAGAGGGTTATTAAAAATTTTACTAAGCCTACTGCTCTGGTTTTCGGGCAACGAATGCCGTCTAAGGATTCCCCATACCTCATAGCCCTGTTCTAGTAGGAGTTCTGCAAGATAGGAACCATCCTGCCCACTAATTCCCGTGATTATCGCTCTCTGTGGCATACCAGTCATAAGTTTGTCTCAACCCATCTATAAAAGGAGTAAATTCAAAGGATGGGAATAATTCTTTAAATTTTTTATTAGATCCATCTTTTCTAAACTGTCCGTCTAGGACAGCATTACCTTCAAAACGAATCTCTATGTCCTTGTTTGCTATGGTACGGCACTCATGTGCCATTTCCTCAATACTTAAATTCATGTCAGGAGCAACAATCAATGGAATATCACTATGGTGCTGGTTCAGCAAAAGAAGAATTGCACTACACAAGTCATCAACAAATAACTGTTGACGCAAAGGCTTTCCGCTTCCCCAGAAAGTGAGCGTGTCCCCGTCCTTTGCTTCATAAAATTTTCTTACCATGGCAGATACAAAATGTGATGTCTCCAGATTGAAATTGTCCCCAGGACCATACAAGTTGGAAGGGCAGAAGCAGGAATAATCTAGACCATGCTGATCTCTATAAGCCTGAGTTTGAATATACAACGCTCTTTTAGTAAATCCATAAGCTCTATTCGTTTTTGCAGGGGGACCATGTAACAAGCACTCTTCAGTAAATGGATATCTATCTACGCTATCAGGAAAAGCACAAGTACTCAAGGCAGACAGAACTCTCTCTACCCCTGCCATGTAACATGCATGTATCACATTGGAGTTTATGGTTGCATTCTCGTAGAAGAAATCTGCTGGATTCTCAATATTGTCTTTTATCCCTCCAACCTTTGCAGCGAGATGTACTACAGCATCTGGTTTCTCCGATTCAAGAAAGCGATATATATCAGAAAAGAATAATAGTTCCACCTCCTCACGAGATAAGTATATCCAATCAGGAAACATTGTTTTCAATCTTTTTCCTAAAAATCCTGAGCCCCCAGTTACTATCACTTTACTCACTGCACAAAAGTTTCCTGTTTGAAAAATTCTTTACAATCACAAACTTCAGTGAAGAATTTTTTAGTCTCGTCATTAAACCAATCACGAGCCCAAGAACTTATTAACTCATCCATCCTTTCCTCAGACACCCCTCCAAAACCCTCGCAGTAATGCCACACTTTTATCTGCTTATGATCCCTAGTGTATAGTTTATCGTCTTTAACATAAAATTGTCTCGTATACTTTGCCCAGGGCTTTTCCCCCGGACCAGCTACTATATTCCCCTTCGCCCTCGCATTGTAAACAACATCACTTTGCTCATAGGGTCCGTCCACAATCTTGGAGGTAAAGCTGTAGTCATCGGACCATACAACCTCATTCAATCCCCCCTGCTCGTAATAGGTCCCATGGTACTGGGAAACCTCTATCACTTTGTCCAGGGCTGAAAGACTATTAAAACAAACCACATCAGCATTAACATGAGATTGGTGTGGCTGTGTGCTAAACCTAGGCGACTCAAATGGGTACGGATAGTCCAAAGAACAAAGTATATCTTCATCATTGTCCATGAACTCATCCAATCTTGAACAGGTGATGGTGTCTGCCCCTAGAATAATAAGCTTCTTTAAACTCTTGGCTTGCATTACTGCCCTTGCTATATCATATTTCAGCACTCCACGAGGGGCACCCCTAAAGGCTGAATCACTGAAGTAGTAAAGAGGAATGTCCGGGTGGAATTTTATAAAACTGTCCTTGGCACAGTCCCCTAATTTTACATACTTTGCACCAACAGCCATAATCAAGCAACCTATGTTCTTATTTGTTACCATGTAAAGTTTTCCCTGTGATACCCTACGATATCAACAATCTCTTCATCAAAGTTCTTCTTAGGCTTCCAACCCAGAGATCTTAGTTTTGAATCATCTAGCGCATATCGCACATCCTGCCCACGACGTTCACGGGAAAAATCAACATAATCCTCTACGAACGCATCCAACCCACAATACTGAGCAACAATCTTTCTTACAGTTTCAATGTTAGTCTGCTCAAAGCCCCCCGCAACGTTAAAGATTTCATTCTTTATAC
>Ga0080013_1005168_pt1 | contig 12338 bp, 8 predicted proteins | sample ETNvirenome_6_85_FD_69236 | JGI IMG/M metagenome (GOLD analysis project Ga0080013, IMG submission 69236) | Marine viral communities from the Pacific Ocean - ETNP_6_85 (SPADES assembly) (version 2) | ecosystem: Environmental > Aquatic > Marine > Oceanic | place: Pacific Ocean | collected 2013-06-19 | reverse complement strand
CTGCTGCCGGCGCTCTTCATTCTGGGCTCGGTCTTCCGCCTGGGCTGCGCGATAGGTCTCTTCGTCCACCTGTTGGCCGCCGATCGAGTAGTAGGCGTCTGTCACATCTTCGGGGTTGTTGCCGAGAGGGGTTGATTGTTCCGATGGCTCTTGGCTCTGTGCCGCGGCATCGCCACCGAGTTCGCCGCCGAGCGACTCCTGGGTAGCCTGGTCGGCTAGCGAGCCTCCGGAGCCCTGGCCCGGAAGCGTCTCTTGATAATCGTCAGTGCGACCATAGGCGGCGTCCACTTGATCTTGAGTCATGCCGCCGGTTCCGGGAACGATCTGATTACCAGCATCGCCATCATCGTCACCGAAATCTGCAGGAGGAACTGAGGAACCTGGGCCCGTTGTTGAGGTGTCGATATCCATTGATTCCCCATCAGGGCCCTCAATCGTTTGTGTTTCGCCCGGTGCGTGTATGTTTGGATCGTCGAGGGGTCGGCCTTCGTCATCGGTGGTAAGGCCCTCAAAGGCCTCATCCATGCCCTCATCGGACAAGGTAGCCGGGCTGCCGCCCTCTGGAACCTCATCTAGGCCTGCGCTTTCCAGGTCTTCCAAGTCTTCTCGACCTTCGATATACGGTGCTGGAGACTCGTCTTCTAAGCCTACATTTTCCAGGTCTTCCAAGTCTTCTCGACCTTCGATATATGTTTCTTCATCTTCTGCTGATATGGGCTCATCGTCATCTCTGTTAAGCGCCAGCTCTTCTTCGGGCGTTAGTTCGCCCTCTCCTTCGCCGGGGACGGCGGGGTCTTCGTCGTGCAGAGCCTGCAGGTCACTCTCTTCGTCGGTTTCTGGGCCCGGGGATTCTACGACTGGTTGCGGGGGTGTCATATCCACGCCGACATAAGACTCATGGAGAACGAAATCGTAATCATACCTATCATATACTAGCTCTATCGTCACCTTTGAAAGCTCGTCGCCCCCATGGTTATACGTGCCGAAATCAATCTTAGAAATATATGGATTTTTGAGGATCCATCGGCGAGCGCGAGCGCTCATCTGGCGTAGCTGCTTAATGGCTGCCTGCCCGCCGTCGGCTCCTGGATCGGCGCCCGTGCCGGCAAAAGAACGGCCAGCGGGGGGTGCAGCCAGCGGATGCTCTACTGGAACATCGGCCAATATTTCATATATATGGAACTCTTTATCAGTAGAAGTGTTATGAAACGGAATCAACTTACCCGGAGTCCAGTTCGCCGCCATCACAGCGGCGGCACTCCCTTCAACTTCAATGTTTCCATCACCAGTATTAATCTTTGCGTACGCATACAGATAAGCAGTAAGGGTAGAGGCTATATCGTGCGCATAAGTGTCGATGAGTTCTATTTTGACAGGAGCAAACTCATACTTTGTCGATTGACCCTTGCGAACGAGGGGGTGAGACGCGGCGCCTCCGGGAGAAACTTTAAATATTTCTGTCTGGACGCTCGGCTTTGTGCACGACACGGCTAAAAATTCAAAGTATTTGTTTTTTCCGTATTCATTAGTTAAATTTAAAGCCGCGGGGCCGGCGCCAACCAAATCAGATATTAATGATTTACTTTTGTCTGGCTGAATGCCGCCGGCGATATATTGTTTTTTGGGAACGTATACCGGGAACGGTACGATAAAGCGATACGCGCGCTTTGGCTCTGGTACCCCAAGTTGCGCGCCCCAAAAAGGCATCTTTCAGCCTCTATCCGATCGCTACGCCAGGTCGTGAAGAATAGCTAGCCCAATCATAACGAAGAGTGAGACTCAAGGTCTGAAGTTCTTCAGACCCATAATCCAAATCTCCGAAAGAGGCAGACTTTACCCAAGCATTATTGAGCTTATATTCGCCAACAGTGCGTCCATCACCATCTAGCTCCTTGATCAAAACAGGACCCAGGGCAGCCACGGCAGCCCCCTTGCTGATCGTTCCACCGTCGTCTACTGCATTGCCAGACGTAGAAACGTTGTCTGGACTGACATAACCAGCGTTAGCAATGAGTATGTGCATAAGCGCATCAAAGTCAGGAGTCATTGAGTTGACCAACGTAGCACTCACATCGCTCCAGCTAATCGCTGAAGGATAATAATAGGTCTGTCCTAAAAACTTGTGTTCGCTTTGGCCAATGTCAAAAGATGGCTTGCTCACGTTGCGAGCATAAACCTGAGAAGTGGTCCCATCCGGTAGTGTGAACTCAAACAAAAACCGATGTGACCGTTTCGGTTCTATATTAGCATTACTCCAAAAAGCCATTTTTAATTTCTCCCGTACATTTTAAATAGTGAGGCGTGGCAAATCAACCTTTTTTTATTAATCATCAAACGATGCTCCGGTTCGAGTAACCACAAAGTCCAGAGCGATAAACTCAATCGCGCGAGTGGGCTTAAGCAGCACCTTCGCGTACATGATGTTTCTATCAACCAAGTCAGGCGTGGTCGTAGTGTTATCTAGTATCACGCGGAACTCTGCCAAGCCATATCGACTCTTAACAGACCTTAGAAGAGGCTCTACTTGTCCCAAGAATCGATCCCACGTTACTTGAATGTTTGGATCAAACAGGATTCTAGTTGAAATCCGAGAAATCTGCTTCTTGAGGAAGATCAGTAGTCTCCGCACGTTAACTCTGTCCAGCGCTGAAGGGGTGGCTTGTAGGGTCTTCTGACCGAAAACCACGATTCCTTCTGCCGGGAAAGTTGCGATTGGGTTAATGTTGCGCTCGTATAGCTGGTCTCGCTGCTTGCTTGTGAGCCTGTCAACGACATTGGTAACAGGAACGCCGGCAGCACCATTGCTGAGGCCTCCTCTGTTGAATCCTGCCGGAGCAAACCATAGCTCTGACCGGCGCGCTGACGAGGCGTACGTCCCAAGAGCAACCACCGAAGGCGGTACCCAGAGACGTTGGCCAGTAAGCGTATCACGAATCTGAACCCAAGGATAATAGCAGGCTCCATAGCTGTTGTTAAGAGCCCGGGCTTTGACGTCGCTGACCGTATCAGAAACTTCGCCGCGGCGGGATTCGAATGTGCCATTGTTCTCAGCAGACGATTGATAACCGCCTTCTAAATCGATAATCCCTAGCGTGTCTGCCCGGGCTTCGCATGCGCTTATCAGGTGATCCGTAAGGCCACGTACAGTTATACCGGGAGCAACCATAAGATTGATATCAACCTGGTCTGCATCAGAAACTATGTCTACACCCTTCTTAGCGGTGTAAAGCATTGCATAAGCATTTTCAGACGGATTAGAGGTCCCTTCTTCGCCTAGGGCGCGTGCGTTGTTAAAGGGCTCGGCTTCACCAATATCAAAACCATCGAAACCGCCGGCCATAGGCACTACAAATCGGTTATAGTCCAGGTCCAAGACGGCCTCATAAGAGCTGCTTCTTGCCGTGATAGAGTTGCCGGCCTTGCGCGCGCCACCGTGTGTATGCGCAGAAGCCTCAATGTATCCATGATTCGAACCGCTGTGGTACACAGCGTCCTGATTGCCATTTAGTATTAGGTTATCCAAAGAGAAGCCCGGGCCTCGCTCTTGAGGCTCCGTAGCGCCTGGATCGAGACGCTGGAATGCCGGGGGGCGCGCACGAACCAAGTCTCTAATTGTCTGGTCTGGTACCAGCGACAGACGCGAAATGGTAGTATGCAGGCCGAAGTAGGCATTGGTGCCGAGAGCCAAGCCGCCATCCGATGAGGACAGCCGCAAGGGCAGCGACGGAAACTGGAAAGAACCAGTGTAGGCTGGGTTGTTGGCAAGGGCGGCGCCGACGGCCATGGGGCCGCCAGTGTCATTGTAAGTCGAAGCACTCATAATGCTGCCGCTGCCGGCTGCAATAAGATTATTGGCTCCAGCCGCGACGGGGGCGGAGGCGCCGGTGAGCGATAGTACTGAAAAGGTTGCCGAACCAGAATAATAGTTAAACCCCTTCCACTTCGGAATTCCCTTGAATCCAAAAGGAAGCCAGTCTTTGCCGGCGCGACCTTGAGCAACATCGTCATTCATGCTAACACGAATATACCGTGATTGGCTTTCGTACTCGCCATAGTAACGGAACTTCTTGTTGGTAGAGTCCCACGAAGAGTGCTGGTCGCCAATTCGTCTAGCAATATAGTTAGTCGAGTTGGGATTTATACTGAGATTGTTGTATTCTTCCAAGACTACCGGGTTGTTATCCGTATCGTCCATGCGACGAACCTGGAGAGTGAAAGAACCATAAGGATCATAAGACGGGCTGCGGGACTGCTGAATATCCGAGAAGGCAATCTTAAGATTGTTCTGTGCCCACTCGGCCTCATCGCGCGCTACTATGCTGAATAGTTCGCGAGAGCTTGCGTTAATATTAAAGCTACCGGATGGCCCCGGGTCCTGCGCAATAATCGGAGGGGTTTGGGGTATCTGATAAGTGCGTCGGAAATTGCCTGTTTTAAGTTGAGCCCCATTGGAGCTACCACTTAGGCCCAAAATCACACCGCGCTTGGCGGTGGTCGCACCAACGAGATCGTTGATGTTTCTATCGAAAGTTTCACCCAAGAAGTACAGTTCCCTGTTTGCCGTTGAGGTAATATCAGCGTTAACCAGTTGAGGGTTGGTGTTGAACACCTTTCGGATATATCTCGAACTGGTCTTATCAAAGTTAAATGTAGATTCTACTTGTACGGTGCCGGCGGTGTTCGTGATTCTTATTTTGAGTTCTTTGGCGCCGGCGGCGACAGAGTGATCAACAAGCTGTGCGTTGAAAGCCACAGCGGTTGAAGAACCGGCCGCGTTGCCGACAAGACTGATGCACGCTGAGCTACTTAGATAGAAGACAGCCGCGAGTTGCGCTTTTTCGACCGTCGCGGCGGAGCCGCTGACCACAACAAAGAGCCCATAAGGGCCTCCGGCCGCGTCAGACGCGGCAATCGCCTGGGCATCACCACTGACCTCGGGGTATATCCAGCCGGCCTTAGAAAGGTTGGAGCCGTCGGGAGTGGGGCTTTCGTCGCCAAGTAGTCTGACCATGGTGACTGGCGCGTTGTTAGCCAAGTAGGCTTGGGCTGCGAATGCAGCATAGGTGGGGGCTGCCTGGTTGCCATCTCTCCAAACATCGCCGGAGCCGCCTCCAGGGATGGGGTTTCCAAAAGTTTGAACGAACTCATCAAATGAGCTAACCGTTGTCGGCACCATCGCGGGGCCATGTGCGGTGCGTCCGATGATCGCAGGGCCCGGGCGAAGTGCTCGTGCTCGCGGTATTTGGGACTGATCGATTTCATTAATGAAAACACCGGGCGAAACGAATCTAAATCTATCTACAGACATTACTTGGCATCTCCTTCATTTAAAAAATTAAACTTACTTAATTTTCTACAAGTTTTCTTAAGTAAATAGTAAAGTCAAGCTGCAAAGTCCAACTATTATTATTACTATTCTCTATAAAACCCACGATCATCTAAATATTCGTCAATATCGCCCAATACTACGTGCTCACGAGGAATTTTAACTTCCACTATATTCTCTCTAATTACAACCTTTGGCCTCTCATCATTTGGGCCATCGCCAATAAGATATCCAAGCACTTCCATGCTTATAGATGTTTCATAAAGTCGCAACTCCATTTCAAGCTGGGATATGTTAGAATTATTAGAAAAACTTCCATTAATAAACGCTTCAAACTTGTGACCATCTCTCTCTAGACGACGAGGCATGCTATTTAAACCACCCTCCCTTAAAAGGGGGGTCGTTAGGTCGTTCATTTGTTGCTGATATTCTGTTCGAATACTTATCTCATAGGATACGGACACCCAAACCGGCAGCGGCATCGTTATTGTTTCGAAAACAGTCTTTTCGTCGACGATGTTGGGGAAAGTGTTTTGCCCAAAGCCCTGACCGCCCGCGCGGCCGCCATTGTGTTTTCTTCTAGCTATGTTGTTTTGAAACTCTGCGGTCTTTTTTTGATTAATACGTCGAGCTATCGTAAGAGTGCCCCCTTTCTCATCATTAACAGTTGGTATGTTGGCATATGGAATCACTCGCTTGGCCAAATCTTTGCTGACTGATTTTCTTTCCAATGTTATAAGCGGCAAAATTAAAGTCTCTTCTGAGTCTCGAAGATCTCTATTCTCTTTTATCTGAAAGGCTCGCTCCGTAGCAACCCAAACAATGGGCACCTTTTTAAAGCCTTTGTTGGTCATTGTTGACAGATCAAGTCTTTTGTTTATATAATCAAATACTGCAAAATCTATTGTTTCCAAAGTAGAGGGCATTATATCTATTTCTCTTAAAATAGACGGATCTTTTACCCCGGTATGCTTATTCTTCTCCGGATTTTCAATCTGATTTTGAGTTTTTATAGAGCGGCTACGTGGCATCGAACTGGCCTCTTCGGGCGCGCTTACACTCGGCGCTCACTTGGAATTTGTGATCAACTTGTCCAAAGTAATATTTCGTATCATTATATGTGCGCATTATTTCATACAAGTTGTCGCCGTATTGTACAAAATCGCCAACGCGAACATATAAATCTTGATCTGCAGTTAACCTCTTGCGATGAAAATGAATGGTCAGGCTGCTTTTGTATTCATAGCTATATTTATCATTAGTTTGGGTATTTTCTACTTCAACATATGCATATACGCGGACTGGCGGCAAATAAGACTTATTAATGCACTCCCCGTAAAGAGAATGAAAGTTGGTTTTGTTAATATCAATAGGATAGTAGACTACCGTCTGTCCAATAACCCTTTCGACCAGTTCATCATTAACCTGCTTGACTAAATCGCGCTCTTTCTTCCCAAAAAACATGGGAGGCGGAGGCGCCGAGGGCTGTGACCATTTATCGTTTGGATTACTCATTTAACTATCCTACATATATGCCTGTTGGGATATCGGACAAAACTTTTTCAGCATTATCTGAAATAACTCCATCTTGCTCTGCCAACTTGGGATATGTAAGTTCGTCAAACGTTGCTTTTAGCTCTTCTCTCAGTGCATCCTGCTCAGCCTTAGCTTGTGATAGAAGGTCGGCCGAGTTTAAGGTCACCGCCTCGCCGGGTATCGGAATAGAAGAGAATTTTCCACGAATTTGCCCCAACATTTCCTTTGTTAACGCCAACGCAAACCGACGGATCCACTGTTTTCCAATAGAGTTTATGCTGTTGTATGCAATATTTTGGAACGGAAGCGTATTCATATTATTAATGCCCTGTACCGATGATCGTCGATTTGTTTGTGACTCTTCCCATGGATTGTCTTCAATAGTGAACTGAAACCAAATCTTAGTTGGACTATCGTTGGTGGGCTGCGGATAAATTCTAACCCAATTGTTTTTAATTTCATATGACCAGTGAGAAACCCGAGTGTTTAGGGCGTCCTCGTAGGCCATGGCTTGCAGCTTGTTCTGCCACACTGGCACAATATCAAAAGTTGAGTCGTCAGCGTACTGTCCATAAGTTCTTAAGTTGCCGACAGCACTGAATCCTCCATAATATCCGTAAAACCTCCACATTGCGTTGGGGGTCTTATAAAATATTCTCCTAATAATAATTCTCTTATTGCCAACTTTACCATAATAACGAGCGCCGGTATCAGTAGCGGCAGATGAAGAAATAATGCTTTGTAAATCGTAATCCGATTGCCTATTCACAGTAGTGAGAGAGCCAGAATAAATTTCTTCTGTTCCTCCCAAGGCATTTTCGGTTGCTACTTTGTCGCTAAGACGCCTTATATATCCATAATCGTACTTTGGATATCTTAACTCTATCTGAGAGCCAGAAAGAGCATCTCCAGATTTAATCTGGCCGTCCTGATCAAACGAGGCGGTTGTGTGCCCCAAAAAACTTGAAAGCGAGTTTTTGGACTGATGAACATTAACTATATAAGAATACTCTAAAACAGCCTCTTCGTACGCAGAGTATACATTGCCCTCGGCCAACTCGATATCTAGGACGTCCCCCCCTAGTTTTTTATATGTGTAAGCTACTTGGTCTGCGGCGCCAGATAAAAAGTCGTCCGAGCCGGCGTAGATTCCAAAAGGCAAAGTGGCAGCCACACTGGTGATGGTTCCTGCTGATGATAAAACATTCGTGTTTGTTGTAGACGCCGGGTATAATTTAGGAAGAGCCATTATTAGTCCTCAAGTTAACTAGTGATACTATCATAAATAGAAAGCCCCGACTCATAGAGCCGGGGCTTTCACATTTATTTATCCAATAATGGTTTAGCTACATTAGCCAATAGTCATATCAGAGACAATAACTAGACCATACATGTCAGGCCGCACCATCTTCTTGGCGTAGCGGGTCATGACTCCCTTACGGGGCACGAAGTCCTCTACTCCGAAGATTGTAGGCGTGGTCTGCAGCGGCACATAGGGAGCGTAAACATATCCGCTCTCTAGGAAGCTGCCTCCCTTTCGACCCACGAGCACTACGCTGCGTAGGAAGTAAGGATCGACATAGATGTCCCACTTCTTGGAAAGAGCACCAACCTTGACGGTACCAACGGTACCCTTGTCGCTATCAACAGTGACATTGGCTCGGAAACCAGCCGTGAACTCAAGGATGTTAGCAACTTCAGGTCCGCAGACGATGAAGTTGGCGCCACCCCGTAGAGTCTTACGGTGGATGTTCGCCGACACGTCGTTGATTGTCTCAACGAGAGTCTCGTACCATTCCGACACGTTGCCGGTGAAGTCGGGAGTAACCGTAGAGGCGCCCACTTCGATACCAGTAACACGATCAAGGAACCTGCCCGGAGCGCGTGACCAGTAGCGAACTGCTGCTGTAGCACCCTGAACGAGGTCCCCAAGGATCTCGCGATCGATTTCAAGAGCGATCTGCTCAGATAGAATCTGAGTAAGCTCGACCTCGGCATCCAGGTTGTGATAGGCATTAAGATCCTGTCCCAACTCTGGCGTCCACTTGGCCTTGAGCTTCTTGGTCATCGCCGTAACGGCAATGGAATCGATCTTGATGTCGATTTCGGGAATGTTCGCTTCATTTTCCAAGCCCCAGGCCACGTCGCCTCGGATAGCACCCTGTGCTAGGCTATTAGGACTATTGATAAAATCATCATCCTGTGGCCAGCTAAGCTGGTTCAGTGCACCGGTCAGACCACCGGCAACAACGGCAGCAAGACGGGTTGAACCACCCGAGTGCGCACCATTCGACCCGGTGCCAATAAACACCAGGTTGACTACCGAAGTACTAGACCCACTGAAGTGGGTAAGACGTCGTACTAGACGAGCGCTATTCCGGCCGCCAGCATCGTCAAAGAAAATCTGGCCCAGGCCATCGCCAGCAGTCGCTAGCGAAGAAGAAACCTGAACACCAGCAAAATCTCTGAGATTAAGCTGACTGAGTACTGTGGCATCCTTTGTAATGCTTGTCACAACTACCGTGGTACTACCAGACTTAAAGTCCGGATCCCAGTCAACGGCTTTCATGTTGGCCGGATCAGACGTATCGCCAAAGACGAAGTCAAGCACCGCGCCTGCTGTGTTCAAGCCGTCGAGCGTGGCCATATCGGTCGAACCTGTCGGAGACGCGTACCCGTTGTTAAGCCCGTAAGGGCCGGCTTCGGCGTTCTTCAGGTTTGTTCCACCCAAATCAACACCACCGGTGAGCTCACGACCAACAACGCCACCACCCATGAGGGAAGTGTCAACCCCGTAACCCAAGCGGCCCTTGGCATTATCTGCTCCACCGCCTGCATCACCAGAGACCGTAAAATCAAGGAAGAAGATCAGACCAGAGGGCAAACTCATGGGCTGAACACTTACAAGATCATTGGCAATTAGATTGCCGAACACACGACGAACGAGAGGGAACGCAACGGCCGCAAAGCCTTCAACGCTACCCGCTTCCATCGTAGAGTTCTCACGGAGCAGCTCTTTAGCTTGATTCTCAAGCAAAGATGCCATTCCGTTACGAAGATTATCGCCGTCGAGACCCTCAAGAAGACCGGTCTTTTCCCACTTAGAGATAAGAGCCGCGCCCTCCTTGGAGAGATCACGATTGATGATACCTTCGGTTAACTTTTGAACAATAGACATTTTTTATATTACCTCCTAAAAATTTATTGTTTTAAACCTGCCAAACGTAACATTCGATCCATATTAGGATCAACAGTAGTAGAAGCATCATTGCCCCTATTTGAACTTAGAAGCATCGTGGTTGTGGGTCTGGTAACGGCTTCGCGAAGTGATTCTGTGCGGCGAGTCTTGCGACCACCCACTGCGCTTTGAAGTGTTTCAAACAACATCCTCGTCTCTTCTACTGAACTGGCGTTACGAACAGCTTCGACAATCTTTTCTTTTTGTCGCTCATTCAAGGAGGCGCTATTCAAAGCCTTATTTTGATATAGAAGTTTGGCGTTTTCTAGTATCAAGATATTTAATTGATCTTTTGCTTCTCCAAGCAAAGATCTCAAACCGCCGACTTCATCTCTGAGGTCAACTAGTTGTGATTCATAAAGTGTTAGATATTTTTCTCTTTCGTCAGTAACTTCGTCTGACTGATTTGCAGCCGCGGCATCTTCGGCAGCCATTTCGGCGGAGTGCTCTTGGGTTTCACCACTAGCCAGAGGGGCCCAGCCACTCAATTGGGCGGCCACATCTACTGTTAACTCTTCCGCGATGGCATCAAGAATCTCATCGGAAATATTCTCCGCTATAGGCATCTCGGGGGGCGGGGCGCCGCCTTCGTCGGGGAAGGCTTCGGGCGCTCCGGTCGGCTCGACACCAAATATTTCTTCGGCAGTCTCTTCAGAACCTAGCATTTCAGACGGAGCAGCTTCTAATCCAGCCTCTTCTTCGGCATGAAGACGAGCTTTTAAATCATTAAAATCGATTTCAATCACCTCTTCCTCTCCGGGGCCTTCTAGCTCGGAATCTTCGTGCGCTAGCGGCACATCATCGATAAAGGAAGCGTCAGCAGGAGCCGGGGCTCCCATTGGCATGCCCATCTCCTGTTCTAAAAGGCTTCCTAAAGCATTTTTAACTTCTGCTGAGTATTTTTCCAATACATCATTTTCAGCAGTTTTAAGTGCTGCCTCTTTTAAAGCTGTGGCATCCACGATGGCCTGTTCTAACAATGAAGACATAAAATTACTCCTAATCCATATCTATTCACAACTAAATAGTGAGAAAAACAAACAAAAGCAGATTTTTATACCCCGTGGAGGGGCACCCACCTGTCTTTCGCGTATCCATAAAATCTTTGTTTGGCATTATCATACACTATCATCCCAGAAGTGGGCGCACTAATGGCATCTTTATTCTTACAAGGAACCATAAAACTTTCGGTAACATTTACTTCCGATATTGAAACTTTATCCTTTAAATTTATATCGATTTCGTTTTCGTTTTGTAATAGTTCTATGTTTGAACCACTAGTCAGTGTTCTAAAATATAAAAGCTGGGAGCGCCCAGCGGAATGGCGCCTTTTAAATATTTGGCAGCCGGCTCCTTTGTTCTCGGCATTATTAATAAAGCTATAATGAACACCATTTTTTGAGGGTATCAAAGTTAATAAATCATTAATCTTGAACTTCTTTAACTCTCCCTCTCCGTCTAAAATCTTTTGCACCAGAAGATAGTCTAGCCCGTTTATCGCGAGAGACGCCTGTATATCATCAGTGTTCATGTTTTTAACAGAGAAGTTTTTTAAGCCTGACGCATCTCCTTCAAACTTGTCGGCCCGGAGGCGCCCATTGACACTAACAGCCCCATCTTTTGTTTTTGTTATTTTCGTTTCTTCTTCTAAAACAAATGCGGGGGCCACCACTTCTTTAGTGAATGTTTTTTTGCCCTGGATCGTTTGATCGGATTTTATATCACAAATATGTGCGGGATGAAGTGCCATTTATTTTTCCTCCTAGCCCCCTTCTTCTTGCTGATTATACTGTCCAAAAATCATCCATCGATCGCTGCCATTGCTAACTACTGATATGCTCATGTTCCCTTCCGATGCAGCTAGCTCGATCTCATCATTACCATCAATGGTGTCGCCGCTGCTGTCGGCGACGTTGACACTAATCGTGCCGCCTTCTTCTCCGCCCGTTTGATTAAAGATGTGATATGTGCGGCCGCCACAAGTATCGGCCGCAGGAAGAATACACTTTTGCCCCCCGGTTGCGTCAGTAAATTGAACTATGTGATGTGTTTCATCGAGAGTGGCATTGGCGTCGCCGACAGTAAGAAGGTTTCCAGCCTGAGAGCCACTAACTTGAAAGGTGGAGTTGGGTGTTGCCGTGCCAATGCCTACGTCGCCGCCGGAGGTGATCACAGCTTTACTATCGGCGGCATTTGTGCCTAGGTGTAGTGCTGAGTCTGCGCCGGCCAATAGTTTTA
>Ga0080013_1005162_pt1 | contig 12343 bp, 20 predicted proteins | sample ETNvirenome_6_85_FD_69236 | JGI IMG/M metagenome (GOLD analysis project Ga0080013, IMG submission 69236) | Marine viral communities from the Pacific Ocean - ETNP_6_85 (SPADES assembly) (version 2) | ecosystem: Environmental > Aquatic > Marine > Oceanic | place: Pacific Ocean | collected 2013-06-19 | reverse complement strand
ACTGTATCTAATTGTTTCAAACAATTTTATAGTCTCCAGCATCTTCTCAGTTACTTCAACTAGATGATATATACCATCGGAAAGAATTATTATTTCCACTTTTATTTTTCTGCTTTAGTGTCGTATCTTCTTTTACCCCATGCTATTATTTTATTAATTCCTGGAGCATTGATGTCTAGTTTTGCGTAAGGTTTCCATTGCTCTTTTATTAAATTTAATTCAATAAGTAATGTAGACCATTGCTTAGAGCTTATATTCTCACTTGTTATTGTTAGTTTCTTCATACTTTATATACTTTATATAGGATATCAAAGGACTAATGTCAACATAAATTATACTCGCCCCTGGCCGCGATATTTCTTTTTTCTTGTTCTTTTTGCTGATTTATTAAGGTTTTTTGTGTGTCTTCGAGGGCGTTTTCTGGGTTTATCTCTTTCAATAAAAGCTTTAAACTTTTTAGCCACTATGTTTTGGCTCTACTCTTTTTTCAATATCTACTGCAGGGATATATTTTATTACACCGTTTATTTTTTGTTCTAAATCGGTTCCGCATGTAACACATCTATATTGATCTACAGCTAAAGAAATTAACATTGTGGGTGTATTACATGTTGGGCACACACCACGAGTTATTTCTGGACTAAATAAACCTTCTTTTTTAAAAAAATTATTTGACATATCTATCCGTACTTAAACCTAATATAGGTTTGTAACTAGTCTTACCATTTACCTTACTTGCCATCAAGTATTCTTTTCTGTTTAAAGATATGGTTGGATTATATGATACATGAACCCAGCCGCTATTAACCCCTTCATTTATGTCAAAATACTCAAGTATTAATTGATCAAACATTAGATTTTCTTTAATCCAGTCACTTAATTCATTATTAGGTATGGAAAAGATTTCTATATCGGCCGCCTGGCCCTTGCCATGCTGTGATTTGTCCGAGCTACCTATGGCTCTAGATAAAACAATATCTCTGTATCCCGAGGACACCGTTACAACTTTGCCAAAATGATCTCGAACGGGTTGTAAAACTCTTTCACATAGGATTCTTAAATTCTCGGTCTGTGCTTCGGATGGATTATTAACTAGTCCCATACGAATCGCTGTTTGAGATTTAGTCATCTCCGACAGGCTGAAGTTCTTTGATAATTTCATTTTTATCTCCCTTCCTATTATATAATTTTTTGGATTTGATTACACGTGGTTTATATTTAGGTGTGCGTAGTTCTTTTGCATACTTATTTGAGGATGAGTTTTTCGATTGTGTGTGAGCCATCTATGTTTATCTCAATCTCCGCTTTGGATTTAATGCATTTATATAATACAGAGCCGCCTTTATGTGTACGTTCAGCCACACGTTTATGTTTAAGGCAATCACTTAAAGTATCTTGTATTCTGTGTTCAACAATCTCATGATTTATAATCATAAGCAAGGCAAAAATTGTCTCTATCATTTAGCATATCCATTTTGTACTTTAAAGGTTCTATGTTCTTCTTGAACTTTTTCAAGAGTTGTTTGTAGCTTTTCAACTTGTTTTTGTAAAAACTCTATATTAACTTTATTGTGCATACCAGCTTCTATTTGTTCTTGTATCTTTTCTATTTGACCAGCCATATGTTCTATTAACATAAACTGCTCACTATCTGCTGGTAAAGAACCCAATTCTCCTCTTGGCCATTTAATAGAGAACTCAACTGCTTGTTCTAAATCTTTTTCTATTAATGTTTGCTGGGTTTCAATATTGTTAAGTCTTTCAATAACTCCAAACGCAAACCAAACCCCCACACCAACTGCTGCTATAATCGATAGCAGGTTACGCATAGGCATTGAGACTGCTGTGTTTTCAGATATTTTCATTACTCTAACTTAGCGTCTATTCTTTTCTTGAGTTCTGCTCTTTCTTTTTTAACTTCTTCCAACTGATCTTTTAATTCTTCACTATCAGGATTTTCTCTTACAAGTTTTTTAAGTTCATAATATTGTTTTGTAAGTTCACGATATTCGTATGTATCTATTCTTAGATTAATTTGCTCTTTTATATCTTTTATTTCTTTAGCATCTACATATCTATCATCAATAAACCAAATACCTGTAATAAAGGTGATGATAAGAGCGGCACTTCCTAATGTTTTTAATATTTTCATTGTTTTTCCCATTTCCAAGTTTGAGTTACGGACTGTTTTTGTTGTAACTTATCATTCTTAGAATCTGTTTCTGTTGTACCATACTCTATTTTTGTTTCGTTGGGAACCATATTGTAATTACACCCCGATAAACCCACAAAAAGTAAGCATAAAAAAAGGGCAATAATTATTGCCTGCTCTAATTTCTTAGACATTAGTTCTTGAGTTTCTTGTTTTTCTTGCGTTTCTTTTTTTTATTTGCGTTTGGTGAAGTGTTCTTTACCGCATTATCAATTTGTTGTTCAATCTGTGAAATTTTTTCTTTGACCAAAACCATATCCTGGGACAATGAAAAAGTACGTGAAAGTGTCCATCCACCTAGTGCAATAAGAATTGCAAGTAATGCTGTGATGATTTTGTCGTTCATTATTTCTTCTTTCCTCTCATATAATGTTCTGAAGGCTCATAATTCCATTTTTTTCCATGATGACCTCTTACGTCAGCATAAAACATTCTTAATTTAACTATGATTTTTTTTAATGATAGAGGCACCTCAATTAGGCCCCGCACACCATGCCAGTAAAAACAAAGCCACCAATAAAATTATTGTAAAATATCTTTGTCTTTGTCTTCGTTGAAATATTGCTAATTTTTGATGATGTAATCTTCGAAGCTTTAATGTCTTGTATCTCATGCATCCTACCCATTATTGACACCACTCGCATTCGCCTGTGTCATCTACTACTAGACCTTCTTCTTTAGGTCTACACTCACATTTTTTACATGCGCAGGTGCCGTATTCATCAGCATGAAGATCGCCGCTACAATGACAATTGTGATTACATTGTTTGCACTTAGCCATCTTTTGTCCTATTTAGTTGCTAGTTCGTATAATATAAATACAGCAATAACTATACCAATAGTAATTTTTTTATTAGTAATAGCTAACGTCCATATTTTTTTAGCATTTTGTTTTATATTTTCCATAATATACTCCTATTTTATTTTATTATACCCCAATTGGCGCCAGATTCATAGTCTACTTTATTCGGAATTTCAAGAGAAACAGCGTCTTCCATAATATTTATTATTTTTTCCGCGTGTTTTTTTGATTTTACAGATATATCTAGTTCATCATGCACCTGTATATGTGGAATAATGCCTTCTTTATATAGCTCTAACATTGCTTTTTTGGTCATATCTGCCGCACTTCCTTGGATTAGTTTATTTAAAGCTTTGTAAGTATATGCTCTCTTGATCCCTGGTCCGTGTTCCGTGAGCGCTGTATCATGTGGTAATGCTTTGTGAATTCCAAACTGGTTTGGCTCCCATAAATGGAAGCGACAAAGGCGACCAAGAAGAGTTCTAATTCGACCACGATCCTGGGCACGTTGCATAACATTGTCCATTAATTGTTTTACGAATGGAACCTTATTATGATATTGTCTAAATAGTTCTTCCGCTTTTTCCTTACTCACTCCAAGTTCAGCTTGAAGTTTATTTTTCCCCATACCATAGAACAGGCCAAGATTTATGGTCTTGGCCTGATATCTAGGTATCTCTGCCATGTCTGCGACGATAGTATGAAAGTCTGCATTACCCCCTTTATATGATTCCAATACTTCGTCCACTCCGTAGAGATTCTGTAAAGTCGCATAATGTACTACCAACCTAGGCTCTTGCTGAGAATAGTCAAAACAACCCCATGTATGGCCTTTCTCGGGCACAAATAATGACCTTATCTTGGGTCCAATTTCCTTATCTCTGGCTGGTATTTGCTGTAAATTTGGGTTTGAATACGAAAATCTTCCAGTTACTGTTCCTCCATTATCTCCTCTTAATTGGTTGATTTCAGCGTGAATTCTACCTTTGTGATTATGCTTTAATATGGTATCTATAAATGTGGTATGGGCCTTATTAATTTCTCTGGCTCGGGCTATTCGTTTCACTAGTGGGTGGGGGTGATTCTGAAGAAAGTTTTTTGTAAATGATGGAGAATCTGTTTTTTCAGTGCGGTCGAATGGTAGGTCAAGTTTTTGAAAAACTTGGGCAATTGAACGTGCAGCCCATATTTGAACATCTACTTGTGTTTCTTTTTTTACTAATTGTAAGCATTCTTTTTCTTCTCCAAGTAATTCTTCTTTTAGTTTGTGCGCAGACTCGGTATCTACTCGCACTCCTAAAAAACGCATATCGACCAGGCACGGAAAAAGTTCAGTCTCTAAATCAAAAATAGAAGTTAAATCTTGGTGTAATATTTCTTTCTTGAGTTCTTGCCATAACTCTAAAGTTATCTCGGCATCCTTTTCTGCATATGCGCCGACATAAATGGCAGGTAGTATATACATTTCTGCCTTGGCGTCAACTCCCCAACTCTTAGCAGCTTCATATAATTCTGTTTCATTCTTTCCTTTTCCAGTGTATCTTTTAGCACAGTTGTTTAGGTCATAGCGCATTTGATTTTCATCAACCAAAGCCGAGGCTATCATTGTGTCGACTATTTTACCGCTAATACTTAAACCGAGCGCGCGTATCCAACAAACGTCATACATGGCGTTGTGAAAGATTTTTGTTGCTGGTGTATTTAGTATACCTTGAAACCATTTCAAGACTTTTTTACGATCTAAATTACCGCCGCCCTCATGTGCAATTGGATAATAACCAGACCAATCTGTAACAGCGACAGCTATTCCAACGACTTCTCCTACACCAACCACCGCACCAGATCCCATTCTAATATTTAAATTAGGATCTTTAGTCTCCAGGTCAATTGCTATCTCATCATATTTAGATAGATCTGGAAACTCCTCTGGCGGTAGCCATTCTGTCTGTGGTTTAAATAGTGGTGTTTGTATCATTTATTTCCTTTAGATTTAAAAACTTGGCTCATTTCAGCCTCATCTCCATAATCTCTTTCTATTGCCATATTAATATAATGTTTTGCTTTCTCCAAATCTTGTTTTTGTCCTTTCTGTTTATGCCTGCATAAATATTTAATTGCGTTTCCTTCTGCGAACGGAATATTATTTTTATTTATAAATTCTGATGGCTGAATTTTCATGTTCTGGTAATGAGATCCTCCTATCTGGTGGTCATATACTTTCATATTATAAATCCTTTGTTGTGTTGTTTTGGGTATATGATATGTAAATTTTCTTTTGTTCGAGTTGCACCTACATAAAATAATCTATTTTCATCATCAGGATTTTTTTCATAATTTTCCATTGTTGTTTTAGTAAGATCAGTAAGAAGCACTACGTTTTGTGATTCTCCTCCCTTAGCTGCATGTATCGTAGATAATTCTATTCTTGGTTTTTTATTTAAAGCTTCTCCGTTAGCCCTCATCTTTCTTAAATATTCTACTCGTCTTGTTCCTGCGTCGTTTAATGATTCATACCAAACCTTTTTAGTTCTTAATCCATAATCTTTTGTAAGTTGATCTATTCCAAAGAAAGAATCTTTTGTCATACCTTTTATTTTTTCTTTTTCCCAATGATCTGGTCCCATATATTTAGAAATTTTTTCAATTTGTTTATAAGACAATAATTGTCCTTGTCTTAAATGTTCCCAATCTGTCGCTGATTCTTGTAAATCTTTCTCATAGCTACGTTTATTTTTAGTTTCATAATATAAACCTTTACGATATAAAGTATCTTCTATTTCTTTTAGCATAAATTTTGTTCTAGCTAAAACCAGCCATTCGCCTTTTAACATATCTACTGAATCAATATCAAAATGTCTGTGTAAATTTCCTTCATTTGTTTTAGGTCTCCAATTTTTATTTATTCTATTTTTAATTTTATTTATAATTCCCATTGCTAAAGCATGAACTTTCATTGGAATTCTATGTGATTGTATTAATGGAAGATTGATCATTTGATCTTGTAACGCTATGAAAGAATCTACATCAGCACCAGCCCATTTAAATATAGCTTGATCATCATCACCCGCAATAAAAGTATCTTCTGTTTTATTCCAGATAGTTTTTGTCATATCCCATTGCATAAGAGATAGGTCTTGTGCCTCATCAATAAAAACAACATCGAAGTCTGGAGATTTATCTGATTTTATAAAATCTAAAATCATGTCATTAAAATCTTTTAGATTATATTCTTTTTTATATCTTCTTAATTCATTGTGAATGATACGTAATTTATCTAATTCTAAATCCTGAGTATGTTCTTGTTTATTATATTGTTGCTCAGGAGTTATATTTCTAAGTTGTGCTAATTGTATAATTTGTAAATATTCACTATCAGAAGTAAATATACCATGATCTTCTTGGTGTTCTGCATAAGATACAGGGAATCCTAATTTTTTACCCAAGTCTTTATAATGTCTTGGTTGCATAACCTGATCTTTTTTATAGCCTAGTTTTCTAAATGCTAATGAATGTAAAGTTCTAAAATATGGAAGGTCGTCTTCTGTAAGATTAAATTTTTTAATTGCTCTATCTCTTGCTTCGTATGCAGCTTTTTGAGTAAAGGCAAAATAACCTATTTTATCTGGATCAGTTTCTTTTAAATAATTATCTACTTTATTTAAGAGTGTAGTTGTTTTTCCTGTACCTGGTGGTCCTAATACTATTGTTTTCATTACCAAGTTTCCTTTCCTATTTCTTTAAGTTTTTCTATAAGCTGGGGAGGCATATCTTTCATAGCCCATTCTTTTAATTCCTCAAAACTTTTTACTCCATAGTATTCATTAGATCCTTTTTCATAATCTTCATGTAAAAAATATGATTCCTCTTTAGAGGGTCCATAAGAAATATGAAAACCTTTCATGTTTCCAAATCCAAATCTTACTTTTTTTAATCGTCTTATAGTGTTAGCTAATCTATATTTTTCAGTATAAACTTTAAACATTCCTAACATCATATCATTAGCGCTATCCATAGCTATGTAAAAACCTACTTCGTCTGGTTTAAAACTTTCAGATGTCATTCCCAAAGCATATCCACATGAAAAAGCTTGGCAATCTAAAGGCCTGTCTTTGTAAATTTTACATCCCACTTCAATATCACAATGGCTACACCATTGATTACTATCTTTTTTTAAAGCAGGAACAGGTACTAATTTACAACACAGATTACAAGATCCACATTCTCTTTTTTTCCATCCCATTTGTTTTATAAGAGCATCATGATTTTTTTTATTCTCTTCAAATGTTTCAGGATCTGTTTCAAAATATCCTTTAAAATTGCTTTTTCTATAACCTGCTTTTTTTAAGTCATATATATTTTTCATAGTGTTAAAAATATCCACATGGCAGTTAGTATTGTTAAAAATAATAAATCTCTCATTACCCAATTCTCCTAAAAAAACTTCTCCATATAGCCGATCTAATAATCGAAACTACGGTGAATATTAATGCTATTCCTAAACTATCTAAAATAGTTGGATACAGCCCAAAGAATGGAAATAAAAAAATCTGTATGAGTATGGCTAAAATTAGGCCACTGCCCACATCAATAGAGCTTTCCATAAAACATCTAAGATTCATTAAAATACATCTTTCGGTTTAAGTTCTTTTTGAACATAATCATCTTTTCTTTTATCAAATTGTTTCACTGTAAAAACAGAGATTCTTTCTTTTCCTACTCTTTTCTTATCATCACAATTGCAATGATCTTTTAACATCTGTGCTGTTCTTTGATAATTTGTTTCCCATCTTTGTCTAATTAAAAATTTACTGTAGAACATACTAAACACAAAATGATGATGACCATCATTATTCCATACACCGCCTTTTTTAAGATCGTTAACATCGGAACCTATGTGTCTATTTAAACAAAATTCTTCTAAATGATTTCTTAATTGATCTGCTGTTGTTACACCTTCTGGTGGTTCCACTGGTTCGTGATTCTTCATTAATGGATTAATTATATTTATCCAGTCTTTTTGCTTAATTGTTGGAGGCATAAAATCTAGTTGTTCCATAACTGCTTCCTGGAATAAACTTTGTTGTTTTAAATATTTAACATTTTCTAAATGTAATCTTTCTCCATCTACATTAAGATAATAATATGGTTTTTCTAATTTAATTTTTTGTAAATCTGTTAGTGCAGGAAATACAATTTCTTCTCCTATTCCAAACTTCCTGCTTCTACATAATTTTTTATCGCATAAATTACACATAGGAACATCAGAACATTTATATCCCCAATCTTTTTTAGAATGTTGATTTTTTATTATATCTAATTCATTTTCAGATAATGCTTTTACTGTTGCATCAGCATTGAACATTGTTAATTTTGTTTTCCATTCTGTTGGCCATTTCATTTTTGCATATACACCAAAATGAAACATTGCATTATTACGTCCGCTATTTTCTGGAATTTTATTTATAGACATAAGCTCTATACATGGAGGCCCGTCAGAAAATTCTGATTGGGGCCTCTGTACTTTCACGAGACCAACATCTAGTTGTTTTACGTTATTATAGATCTCGTAAAATTCTTCTAAAGATGCCGCTGTTCCATCTTCTTTAAATGCATATCTTGTTCCATCATCACCATTAAAGTATGGTAAATTTAAAAAGTTCCCTGTATCATCTTTTGATTTTAATTGTATTTGTTTTGGAAAGACTTCTGATCCGCCGTATCCTAGTAATGTTTTTATCTCTGTAAGTTTGTCTCTCATTCTTTCTGCTGATACCGACTCTGTGGTAAACAGAAAGACGTGTGCCCCTCCGCTCTTTGACCTACACACTATTAATGGTAGTTTAAATTGTTTTATTTTATCTATTAATTTTTTATGATCAAAACCTGCGTATGAATCTATATCGACACATCCCCATACACATTCGCTGTCATCGTTAATTGGAATTATTCCTAAACTTTGTGTACCTTGTAAATGTTTTAACCAAAGTTCATCTGTAACTGGTTCTCTTACTACGAAAGATTGTCCTTTAACTTTTTCTCCATTATTACTTATAGGGCCAACTTTAGTACAACCATGGGCTCTTTCTAAGCCTTTAAATATATTTTTAAATTTTTTTATTCTATCTTCTATCATAATTTGTCTTAGGCGTTTCCACTCTCGCTTCCACGCCTAATCCTAGGAATCTAGTTTGCACTAGATGATTAATATGGTGAATCCGTTTTTGATTCATCAGATCCATGTTTAACTTGCACTTCTCCTTTGCTTAGTCTTTCCGCAAAGTTTTTCGCAATTTTGTAAACACCTGTATCTGTGACTGGACCAACTTTAGACACTTCCCATCCAAACCATGTTCCTTTGTCATTAGACATCTGAACAGTTTTTAGATTATAAATGTGGCTATATGTTGACGGTGTATACAACCCGTTCTTACCATTTAGTTTAATACCCATCATGATTGAATTCCATTTTCTACTAATTTTTAATTGAGTAGCTTTCATAGAAATCAAAGCAGTTGATGGATTTTTACCTAAAAGAACTACAAAATGATTCGCAGTATTTTCTAGATAATTACCATTTGGTAGGCGATCTTTATAAGATTTATCTCTAGTAGTTGTACTCACAATATCGCTGTCTGCGTTGTGAATTGCTACTGGAGCACCTCTTCCTTCGCCCCTGTCTTGCCATTCTACATATCTTCTTTCGTAGAATACTGGCAACACATCTATTCCTTTAGCACCATCATAAAGTTCATTCGTGACAGTGTTCAGGATTTTGCCGGGTTCTGCACCTTCAACATGTTTCCCGTGATTTTTATTCACTTCGGGAGATAGTTGTCCCAAGACTTTCAGAAATGGTAATGCAAGATCTTCTTGCGTCATATTCTGAGAGCCAGCATTTGCGTCAGCTTCGAATAAATTCGTTGCCAATGCACCTGCATTTTCTTTTTTAGCTATGTTTGTTTCTTGGTTCATAGTTATTGTTTCCTTTTTATTGTTGTTTTATTTCCAACGAATACGTTGAAAAGTTCCGTCGGCATGTCTTTACCTGCCTCAATACGCTCACGGACTAACGCTTTAAGAGTCATGGGCTCAACCTTCAACTTTTGTGTCGGCTGAAACCCACGCTCCTGTGCAAGAGCAGCATAATCAGCTGCCTTGTTATCTTCGTTGCGACCAAAAGATACGGATATCTCATTTTTGATTATATCTCCTAGTCCATTTTGACGAAGCCAGTTAAACGCCGCTTCTCTATTTGCTATAGTGATGTTGGCGCTATAATTTGGTTTAACATCTACTGAAGATCCATCTATAAGTTTAAGATGAGATAAACCCATCTCAGACATCATAGTTGGAATAATTTCTCCAGATACATGTTCCAATTCTTTTTTTATATTTTTTATATTTTTTTCTTGTGAGTCAAGTTTAGTTTGTAATTGTTCCAACCTTTCAACTTGATCTGCTAGTGATCGAATGTTTTCAGTTTTATGTAAGACACTTTCTTGGTCTTGTTCAAAATCAATCATATTTTTTTCCTTTCTTTTTTTTCATTTTATATAAACATTTTTTAATAAATGTCAAGCATAAAATAGGAAAATTTATTCATCTATTTTTCCTTTTTCATGTAAGTTAATTTCAATAGAATAATATTTTTTTTCTTGTTTATCCCATTTGAGTAATTTATATTTACCACCTGTAGTATCTGAAACTAAAGAACAGGCTACTCCAATAATTGCAGGATCACCAGTTAATAATAAATAATCTTCCTCTTTAAAATCTTTTAATCCTTTTCTTAATTTAAAAACTAAAGGACCAGGAGAAAATATTATTTGAGAAAATTCTGGTAATAAGAATTTAAAAGTACCATATTCTGCGGCACCCATAATATTTATTTTAGGTGCACCAGCTTTAGTACCAGGTATTTCTTGTATAACATAAACAATCGACATTTTATTTTTTTTCTACTTTCATGGTTGACATATAGTACATAATGAATTATATGTCAATATAAGAAAGAAAAAAAAATGAATTATAAATTTAAGACAAAACCATATAAGCATCAAATGACTGCTTTAGAAAAGTCATGGAACAAAGAAACTTACGCCTATTTCATGGAAATGGGTACAGGTAAAACTAAGGTATTAATTGATAATGCGGCTATGCTTTATGATAAAGGTAAAATAGATGGTGTATTAATTGTAGCACCTAAAGGTGTTGTAGGTACATGGTATGACCAAGAACTTCCAACTCATTTACCGAAACACGTTGAAAATGTGACCATTTTGTGGCAAGCAAACATTACTAAAGGTCAACAAGAAAAATTAAACTCATTATTTGAGATAGAAACAGCTTTACATATATTAATTATGAATGTTGAAGCATTGAGTACTGCTAAGGGTACTGATTTTGCTTTAAAATTTTTAAATTCTCATAAAACTTTAATGGCCATTGATGAAAGTACAACCATTAAAAATCCTTCAGCAAAAAGAACTAAAAATATTCTTAAATTATCTACTACAGCTAAATACAGAAGAATAATGACAGGATCGCCTGTAACTAAAAACCCACTAGATTTATATTCTCAATGTGAATTCCTTGATCCGTGGTTATTGAACTTTGCTTCGTATTATTCATTTAGAAATAGATATGCAGAAATGAAAACTTTAAATGTGAGTGGTAGATCAATACAGATTGTAGATAAATTTAAAAATTTAAGTGAATTATCAGATCAGTTAAAAGGATTTTCTTATAGAGTTCTAAAAGAAGACTGCCTGGATTTACCAGAGAAGAATTGGACTAAAAGACAGATTACTCTATCTTATGACCAAAGAAAAATTTATACTGAAATGAAAGAAACAGCACTTGCTCATTTAAATGGTAAAGTTACAAGTACTATGACTGTTTTAACTCAATTGATGAGATTGCACCAAATTACATGTGGACATTTTACCGCAGATGATGGTTCTACACAGGCAATAGCAAATAATAGAATTACAGAATTAATGGATGTTCTATCTGAAATGGAAGGTAAAGCAATTATATGGGCCCATTATCAATATGACATTACTACTATTATTAAAGCAATAGTAGATGAATATGGTCCGTGTTCCGTGGTCGATTATTATGGATTAACACCTCAAGATGAAAGACAGCCTAATATCAAGAAATTTCAGGACGACCCTAAGTGTCGGTTCATCGTTGGAACGCCGTCTACGGGCGGCTATGGCATTACTTTGACGGCTGCAAACACCGTAATTTACTATTCTAACGGATATGACCTAGAGAAGCGATTACAGTCCGAGGACAGAGCACACAGAATTGGCCAGAAGAAA
>Ga0080013_1005160_pt1 | contig 12344 bp, 8 predicted proteins | sample ETNvirenome_6_85_FD_69236 | JGI IMG/M metagenome (GOLD analysis project Ga0080013, IMG submission 69236) | Marine viral communities from the Pacific Ocean - ETNP_6_85 (SPADES assembly) (version 2) | ecosystem: Environmental > Aquatic > Marine > Oceanic | place: Pacific Ocean | collected 2013-06-19 | reverse complement strand
TATTTATGATGCAGAATATGCCGGAAGAACCACTGAAGGGCAGAATGAAATCCATAAAAGAATTAAAGATGAAACTCAATATCTTGAAAGCTTAACATTTTTTAGAGATATCGAGAGCGGTTCAGCAACCACAGAGGGTGGCCTGAATTTTTTTGAAGTAGATATGATGCCAACGTTAATGATTGCTGACCCAGATATTTTTAGATTTAATTCAGTTATCGGAGACGCTTTCTTAGATGGTCCATCTCAGAATGCCCCGGCATGGAAGATTGTTACTCTACAGGGAAGCATTACTTCTTCAACATTAATTGACGCCGACAATAATGATAGAATTCCTCAAATTAATATGGAATTAAAATATAAATTAGCTACAAAAGAGAAATTTTTTGACTATAATCCAAAGGGCGTTAGAGATATTATTGATGAAACCGCTATTTTTATTGATGATCATTCCATTGAATTTGAGTCAGCGGATCCATTGTTGTATGTTGAGGAAGTGAACACAGAAACTTTAATGGAGAACTTTGAAATTGAAGTGTTTCAAGTGCTAACTGGTTCAAACTCAGGCTCAGTGCCTGATACTTTGATAAGAAAATACTTTAAAAAAATGACACCACAAGTAGTAAATGGTTTTATGGAAACACCAACACAAGAAGCATTTGGGGGAAGATTATCGTCTTCGAGCGTAGAATATTATTTTGATATTTTAACAGACAGTATGGTTGATCAAGAACGAGCATGCCTTGGAGCAGAATTTTTTAATAAACAGACTTATTATGTTGATATTGATTTTGAATGTGAAGACACAATAAGTGGAGTTGGAGATGTATATTTCGATATTTATGGAACAGCTACGGAGCCTGAAATATGTCAAGATTAATTTTAAAGGGCGAAACAGTTAAGAACTTTGGTGAGTTCTTGCCGGCACCACATATAGAAAGAGTATATGTTTATGATGAAAAAATAACCGTAGAACTATCTCTTATGTTAACATTAACCGAAGACGAGGACGAAGAGGCTCTATTAGAACGATTATCTGGATTGAAAACTTATTTATATTTAACAACCGAAGCCGAGGAGCAGGTTCAAGGGGATGCAGTAGTCTTAAACAAAGATGACGGCGCCGGGAGAAGCGTTTTTACTCTTATAGCTTCCGTCGAGGCTACGGATGATTTTACTAATCATGATTATGCAATAATAGATTTTTCAGAATTTGAAAGCATCGGTGAATATTTATACGATACTTCTGGCAACAAGGTGTTAAAACTTATAGCCACAGTAAAAACAACTAGCGCTGAATCTTATTCTGCTGGATTATTTGGTTATTTGATTCTATTGGATCTAGCCGATGGTGATGAGACGGAATTAACTTTATATGCTTTTTCATCGATGTTGAGCGTGGAGGAGGGTTCGAACATGGCTCGCGCGCCAGACAGTTCCGGCGGTCCCACGCTTCTCGATCAAAATACAAGTGATGTAGCATACGAAACCATTTTCGAAGACGGCGAAATTGTTGGCCAACCAGAAATGATTTGGATGACAACGCCCGCCCGCCAGCCTTTTGATGGTATTCCGCTTCAAGCGATAGCAAGCGCAAAATACTATACACCAGATCATATAACACACAAAGAGATAACAGAATCATTTAATGAGTTGTTAGAAGAAGTAGAAGGTAACGCTAAAGCTAAATCAGATACTGTTTTAGAGAGCGTTACTGATAGTGTGTCATATGTATTAGGGATATATGGGACAGCACCAGATCTATTACCAAGATTAGATGTCTTAAGAAAAGCTTGGCCTGACAAAAGTAGCGCCACCCACACAGGGAGGCTTTATAAGAAATTTAAAGGAAAGCTTCATAAAGCCAATCTTGCTGTTGCCAGGGGCACTCTTTTACACAAAGAATTGGTTTTAAATCCAAAAATAATCGATGCTCGCGAGTACGATGAAGAATATGTAGACGGTGCGATAGCCGAAATAGAAGATGAGGATATTTTATATGATCGCTGGCGGATTGATCTTACTGCTGTTTCCTCTGCCGGCGCCGAAGAAATAGATGAGGCTTTTGGAGGAGGTTATATATCAGATCATCTTCAAGCATCTGGTTTCCTTTACTTTGATTATGAAAAATTATTACATACGGCGTCAAATATTGCTGCTTTTTTTGATACTGAAAAAATAGATAATTTTTTTGGAACAGAACTCCTAGGTTCACATTTAAAAGTCACCCAGGCTATGTTCGGTCGTTTTACTCTAGAAGATGAAGACGATGAATGGTTGAAGTCAATTCTACAAGTTTATTTGAGTACCACTGTGACCGATGGTGTAGCGGAAGAATCCCAGGTGACCTTGAATCCTCCATATGACGAAACTTATGCACCTTATCTGGATTTGATGGACGGAACAACAGAATATTCTTATTTACGTTCACGTAATTTTGCTTTTGCGGACGATGAAGTAAATTCTTATCGATTGATGACATTCGAATTTCAAGATATCTGGCAAATGCCCTATAGTTATTCTGAGATTTCGACCTTCTTAGAGGAGGGAAAGGGCCCCCGAGACCTTATGTATTGGGGAAGGGTTTATGTTGAGGATAATACCGTTGATGTAGTTAAAGCTTTAACCTCAAGTTATTATTCATATTATACTGGGAGCCTTCAAGAATATTATGATATGGCTGCTGAATATTGCTCTTATAATGATGTTGACGAAAAATTTAATAAATTTTATATTGATGCTGTGATGGCCGCGCATGCTGATAATATGGAAGAGGCTCCATGGATTAGGCTGCCGGTAGTTTATAACATGCATAGTGATTTATTATTTGGCAGATTTGATGGAGACGTGGCAGCAATAATTGATGCTTCTAAAAAACTGAGTGACCAGATAAACCCTTATGCTGGAAATCTTGAAAGATTAGAGAATTTCAAAGAAAAATTCGAGAGGTTATATGACGATTATTATGCCGCCGGCAATATCCCAGCAATGATGGCAGGATCCTGGGATACAGATTATTTTTTTACAACCGAATATCGAGATCTCCCTCTTATATATGACGAGCACCTTGAGGCTCAAGTCGCGCTGGCCATTGCAACAGGTGTATATGAAGATTATCTCATCTTTGTGGAGGGGTTTGCTCACGCCTGGGAAACATATACTGATTACTATCTTCAGGCTAAGAATTACTTAGAATCGATGATAGAGGCAATTGAATCCTGTGACGAAGGTTGCTCTAAATCTACATACGCCAGTTATGCTGGATCTGCGCAAATGTACGCCGCAAATGTCTGTGACCGAATGACTAGGTTTTGGCAAGAAGTCTGGGAAGCCTACATTGGAACCAATGGTTCCGATGCGAGTGGTTTCCTCCCCACATACGATATTGAGGGATACACAGGTACGGACACCTGGGAAGAGATCGCCGGCAGCGCCCGTACACCATACTTGGAGATCTCCACATTGCGCAACGAGATTGAAGCTCTCGAAATGGGCTATGGAGAAAGCGCCGCCGATTCAGGCTCATCCTGGGCCTTTTACACCTGGGAATCGGACTCCGATAGCTTCTCCTTCAGTGAATCAAGTTCTGAGCGGGAACTCCTCGAACTCCTTAACTATTACGATTATGCGTTTGAGCTTATTTATAAAGACTGGGAAACAATCTATGGTGTGGCCACAGGGTGGGCTGAAGACACTCTAGAGCAATACGAACCGGCCGCAACGTAAACATGAGAGATCTTGATACTGCAGATGGTTTTTAATGCCGGTAACTAATTTAATTAAGGAACAATAAAATGCCAAAAAATATAAAATTATCAGACATAGGCACCGCTAATGATAGAACGATTGTCGGCCGCCGTATTAAAGGGTCTGGCGACAAGACAAGAATGACCGCCGCTTTTATTTACCAAGCAAATTTAAAGAATAATAGTATCGGGGGGAGTGATAGAGGCACTAATGGTGCCGCCAAGTCATACCTAGTATCGTTTGGTTGTGGATTAATGGAGACAGGAGATATGTCAAAAAGTGATTATAGTCTTCTTCGTAGCACGTGTGTCGTTAAAGAGACAATAGAAAATCCAAACATTTTTGATTCAAATGCTTATTCAGATTTAAGAAATCAGGGAATTGCGGCCACTGATAAATTTCCTAATACTGATGATCCTTTTTACAAACTTGATGATGGCTTATCAAGCGCAGAACGAAAACAAATTACAGATATAAGAAATAAATCGGGAGCCAATTTTATTCAGTTTGCCGCTGACTTATATGAATATACTACTTCAGACAAAATAACTGCTTCAGATGGAACCACTGTTGTAATAAATAAATCAAGAGACCAGAACCTCATATCCCCTGCTGTTCTTGGTGGAAGAAAAAGTGCCTCTGGCGCCAGCGCTAAACTCCAAGCATATGCGGCTCTTGCCCCCATTAGCCTTGATGAAAGAATTACTGCTTCTAACTCCACTGCTGCCAAACGCCAAGTGCGCGAGGCTCTTGCTGCCATTCGCGATGGAACGCTAGCTACCTCTACTCAGCAACAGGCCCGCGCCGCCGAATCGGCGCTAGCGGCCATCCGCGCTGGAAAGATTACTACTACTACTCAGCAACAGGCCCGCGCCGAGGAGTCGGCACTCACAGCCATTCGCGCTGGAAGGATTAATACCTCTACTCGGATCCAGGCCCGAGCCGAGGAGTCGGCACTCACAGCCATTCGCGCTGGAAAGGTTAGCACCTCTACACGGCAACAGGCCCGCAAAGAAACAAAGAAAAAAGCAAAGAAAGAAACAACACTCTAATTAATATAATGAAGAGGGAGGAAGGAAATTATGGCGTACTATATGGCTTTGTGGTACTCCCCGGATCCTGATTATTTAGACAGCGATGGATATTACATATCTCCAGAATTTGTTGTTGAAAGTGGAGTAAGTGGGTCACTCAGTTCTGGTGAAATAGGCGCCGCTCAAGGTCCGATAATAGAAGAACTGTTTGGTAATACAATATATATATATTGGACGTACTCTGAAGAAGTTGAGGAACCCACTGTCACGTGGTCATCAAATTCTGCCACTTATACTTATGATTCTGCCGAAGAACTCGCCTTAGAAGAAAAGTGGGGCGGATCCGCAGATGATGCTGGGGAAACCATCGAAGACTATATTTCAATGGTGGCTGCGGCCGTAACCACCACGGCTGTAAATGCAGAATATACTTTTAAGAAAGTAAAATATGATGATTTGGATTATGATAACCTATCTTCGTTTGAAGAAGACGAAGCAACACAGTCAGTGTCTGTAACTACTTCTTATGTGAGTGAAATATACTAATGCCAGGAACAACTAAAAGCCTTACTATCACAGACTTAAATTTAATTTCTGGTTCTGATGAGACCACTAGAACCGCTATGGGCGGTTATTATGAAATCATAAGCGGCACTTATGGTGAGGAGCTTGATGCGATAGAGTTTGAGTCCGACTCGACAAGTCAGACCCCTGCATCGATATATCTGGGCTATATAAATGAAAATGTGAACTTAGAAGAAACGATATCCACTAACGTTATTCTGCCAAATAAGAAAATACCAATTCGCTTAAGGGGCAACGATGAAATTAAAGTAGAGGACGGAATAGTAAGCGATCTTCATTGGTACACTGTTTTATTAGGGGGAACGTTCGGAGAAAATAATTACTCAGCGATTTATACTGATTCTACTTTTGACGATCACGGATTCGCATATTCTGTACCATATAACCAAATGGAAGCCCTATCAATTATAGATGGAAGTTCTTTTACAGATGTTACACAAATTTCATATGATTATCAAAAATATCTGTTAGAATATCAATATTATACTAACAATATAGATTCTGATTTATTAATCCCCAACATGTATCTTCTTAAGTCTTTTGAGATGTCGGTCCCTACTGGTTCAAATATTGCTTTGACTAGTTCTATTATAAATTTTGTAACGCTAGAAGGCGCCCTGGATGACAATTATGTTAGCTCTATATTTACCACTTCATCGGCTTTAACAACTTATTACTCGTCTTCGTTATCTAGGCATCCACTATCAGCCTCTACAACAGAATATATAGAAAATGTATTGCAGAATATAATGTTTGATGCCGATGTGTTGGGAGATGAGGCTTCTCCGTATTATGAAACGCGTATTGATGCTTCACTAGTTCCATATTATATGACTTTTGATTTTACAACATCAACCTCTGGTGAAATTCTTGAATCTATAGAAAATAACAATTTTTCTCAAAGATTTTTGAAATCATTAAAAGAATGTTTTTTGAAAGAAACAACAGAATTAGAACCATCTGCTAGAAACTATTCGTTTAACTCTGAATATTATAGTGCCTCTGCTCCTAATGAGACATATTATACAGTTAAGACTTCTGAGACTCTCGCTGTGAATTCTGTAGATTTTATGAAATTATTGACATATTCTTATAGAAATTTTATCTCTACAACTGATAATTGTTATTTTTATGGAGGCGTGTCGCTTGATAGAGAAGCGATGTTCGATTCGAATGGCGCATATCGTCATGTTAATACTATTAATACATTAGGTGTTTTAAACGATACAATTGATTATTTAGATAATACTTCTAATTTTGAGATAACTTCAATTGAAGATTTATATAATTTGGATCCTAATACGCATGAAACCTTAGCATATAGAATCGAAAAGATTGGTGGCTTGCCAACTGGGGATTCTAGAACACAAAATGTTTTACAAAACTATTGGTTTATTAATTCAAGTAAAATAGACAATTTAGACTTCCTAGATTCTCAGATAAAATATGATGAAGACTATACATATAATATTTATGCTTATGTGTTAGTGCTGGGCAAAAAGTATAATTTCTCTGATTTGAGACTCACCAGACAAATAGGATCCACAGATTTGACTGCTGTTAATACGGCAGATATTTGTTCAGAATTTTATGATCCAGCCACTGGCGATCCTGAATCGGCAGATTCGGTAGTACAATTGTTCCAAGCATGGGAAGATAATCCACTTTCAGGCAGTAATCAATATATTACAAATGCCCAGGTAGCTGCAAATGTTACCGTGTCGCTGCCAAGAGACCGGGATCCAGCTAGCGAACTTGCGTATGGAAGATATTTAGCTGATTTTTATCTTAATTATGAACCGAATCTTAGAATATTTGAGATTCCAATTACCACTAAGACATTGAGAGTATTAGACAATCCTCCAAATACGTTTGATGTTACGCCATATCAAATGATGGACGCATCTCAAACAATAGGATTTGATATAAGATATGAGATTTTTTATGATGAACTGCCTTATCCTACGGTTATTACAAATACTGATGAAACGAGAAAAACACAATATCTTCATGGAAAAGATCTTTTAGAAGAGTCGGCAATTACTCTAGAAAGTGTCTCAAGACAACGATATATTGATGTGTTCCGCCTAGATGAGAGGCCAACAGGAATAATGGATTTTGATCAAAATCGTATTGGCCAACTAGAACTAAGAATACCAGAAACAAAATTAACCTATTCAACAGCAACTTTTCGTGATAGAATAAAAACAAACAAGAAATATTATTATTTATTTAGGGTTGTAAACGAACAAGGAATGCCAGGGCCGCTGTCGGTAATATATGAAGCACAATTGGTTGATGATGGTGGTTACATATATTCGATTTTTAATATTATATTTGAAAGCGAATTGGAGGAAGAAATTTTCATAGAGCCTTCTAAACAATTTAAGAAATTATTTCAGCTGCAGCCAAATATTTCTCATTTAATTCTAAATACTGAGGATGTAGATTTTGGGAAACCAGCGTCATCACAATTATCGAATGTGGTTGTTGGATCAGCGGACGATACAATTTGGAATAAAATTTTTAAATTAAGATTAACTTCTAAGAAAACTGGAAAAAAGATAGATTTTAATATTACATACAAATTACAGAGCGAATTATAAAAATAATAACTATTTACAGGATAGAGAGGAAAATAAATGGCTTTTTTAGACAACTCAGGTGATATCATTTTGGATGCCGTCTTAACGGACGTAGGAAGAGAGAGGATGGCACAAGGAAACTTTAGAATTACGAAGTTTGCTTTAGGTGATGATGAAATTTCATACAATTTATATAACAAAAATCACCCATCAAGTTCGGCATATTATGATTTAGAGATTTTACAGCAGCCGATATTTGAGGCGTTTACCGCAACGAATGCGAATATTAACTATGGACTGCTTTCATATACTAAAACAGATTTATTGTATCTGCCCGTGCTAGTTGAAAACACTGTATGTAAAGCACTACCACTGAGTAGAACTGGTAGTGTATACCATCTTGCTGTCAACAATGAAACTTATGACAAGCTAACAAGCCCCAATGGAATATTTAAAAACGCCAAATTTGCTGCTGCTGCCGGAAGTTTTACTTCTAATAGAATTATTATAGAATCTGGATTCAACACCAATGAATTGACAGCGGACAGGGTTACTCAGCAGGCTTATCTTGGCGCTTTTAATTTAATTGATAATAATTTTAATGTTTATTTTGATAATCGTTTTGTTACTACGGTGATGGGCCCCAAGGCCGCCAAACTTGGAGCTAGTAGTTCAGATTTTTCGAACAATAGTTCTACAGGTACCGACGACACAGTTTTCTTCCTTGAGAACACCAGCGCCAATTCTTCAGCTGCTTTTTTAGATAATTATAGCACTGCAACTGTCAGAGGAATCCTTAATGAAGTTTACTATAACACGGTTTTTTCTGAATATCCTAGCATAACAGCTTTGAAAGGCCCGCGAGGATCTGCTACAGCACTTAATTTTAATGTTGATACAGGGCTTACAGCAACTTCGACTGGCACGCGCGATGCAAAATATACTCTATATGGGAAAACAGACCAAACATTTTCTGGGCATGCCCAAAAATTTGATTATATTGACACAATGGTCTTTTTGCAGGGCACCACGACTAGCATGCAAATACAACTACCAATACGAATAATTCGATACGTGTCGGCCTCATGATGGAATTTAAATGCATATATTAATCGGAGACAATAATGCCAGTACAAAATTTTGAGATTTTAAACACAAATACAGATGTTACAACAACAAGAACATTGCTTCATGAGGTAATACCCCTAACAGGTACGCTTATTAGCGGAACCTATGGTACTTTTCACAGTGAGAGAAATGTTAAAAACTTTTCTCACGGTATGTTCCAGTCGGTTTATGATTATCCTTATTTAAGTTCATCAGCGAACCATATTTTTGATATTACCATGGGATATGATGAAAGCTCTTCTTTGAGCGGCACTACGAATCATCTTCAAAATGCTAAAAAAATTAACTTGTATAATCAATTTGCTCAAGTATTATTGGGATATTCGGGAAGTAATAATGCTGTAGAGATCTTTGAAAGTGATTTGAGTTTTGGGGACAACAATAATCAGATGAAAGAGTGTTATTTTATCTCTCTTTCGCGTCTGATTACAAAAGACCAAATCAAAAAGGGTTCTTTTAGCATGACGCTGGGAACTGGATCTTATGGGGCTCCTTTTTTGAAAAAGAAGACACTTACAGATGTATCGGCATCAGAAACAGGGGGCACAAACAACAAAGGAAACTCTGGTGAATATGGCGTGCTATATGATTCGCCTGCTAATACAGCTGGTCTTGGAGTGATTTTTTATCAAGCAGGAATAGTAGTGTTAACTGCCTCCATTTTTAAAAATGATACTAAAGATTTCGGAACAGATTCTTCCAATCTTGCTGCTGCTACACACGGCATTAATCAGATAATGACGGGTACGTCGATATCTGGCAATTGTGATGCCCTCCGACATAGAATTCAGAACTTGTCGTATAATAATACTACAGAAATTAACTCAGCAATTTATTTCTGCAGAGTGCCGCATAGCAAATATAATTATAGTTCTAATCCAACATACACTAGTGGTAGCAAGATTAGAGTTAAGACAGTTGCTAGTGACACGCCAGTTGCTTATATCACGACTGTTGGCCTATATAACTCCAGAAATGAGCTTATGGCCACTGCGAAATTGTCGGAGCCTCTGCGTAAAGATCCGACAAACGAGATAACTTTGCGCGTTCGTCTTGATTATTAATACTCGAAAGACGACTACTTAATATGAGAATGAAGTATGTCTTTTCGAAAATTTAAACCAAATGATATAATCTTAAATACGATGAAAGCTTACCCTTCGTGTGAGTTTCTCATATTTGATGCGAATGTTTATTATAATAATCGCTCACTTCAATCTGGTTCTTTTACTGGGAGTGTGCCAGCCAAATTAGGTCATATTAGTTTATATGAATATAATACTGATCGAAAGGTTACAAACACCGGGAGGTATATTCCTCCGGTCGGCAGTTCATCAGTAGAAGATAAAGGAATAATTTATCCTTTTATAACCAAAGACAGCGCCCGCTCTAGTTTTAAAACTGTAAATACAACCGGGTATGCTAATGAGTTTCAATATGGAGATATTTTAACTAGTAGTTATCCCATGACCGCTTCAATATCACGAGAATATATGACGACTCCCGGATCGAGAAACACTGGAGTTAATAAAGCTACTGGCGCCACATTTAGTACTAGTCCTGTTTATCCTCATTATTATGCCTTAAGAAATCGTTTAAATTTTTATGGAACGAGGAGTGAACATTATAAAGTCTCCTCATCATATGGAAATAAAGATACACAGACTATCAACCTGATTTCAATTCCTTCTATTTTCTGGGGGGCAAAAATGAAGCCAGGTTCTTTTTCTCTCAAGTGGTACTTTACCGGTTCGCTTATTGGGGAATTACGAGATGAAAAACAAAATGGAGAATTAATCCAAGTTCTCCCCGCAGGGAGCACTGGATCGGGATCGGTTGCGGGCGTGGCTCTTTATGATGAAGGTTTTATTTTACTTACGGGTTCTTGGGCATTGAACCATGAGACAATAGGATTGGGCGTTTCGGTCACCGATAAACCTAAGTGGATTTATTTTGGCGCCGGCGCATTGGACGGTGTAAATCAATCGACGGCAGCTAGTAGCTATGTCTCTGCTTCATTTGATCTTTCTTTCAAAGGAACAACCGAGACACAAGTCATGACAATGTTTGCGCATGCTAAACGAGGTCAGGTTAATTATTCTAATAATCCAACATTTTTGCAATATAATCAGACAGCGATTCAAAAAACTTCTTCTTTTGTTTATGAAGAAAATTCTAATAGACTCATTAAAAACACAGTTAGTTCTAGTTATCCAGATTATTCTGCGCCTTTTAAAAGACAAGTTTATGTTTCACGAGTTGCCATTTACGATAAAAGAAAAAATCTGATTGGGGTCGCGACATTATCTAATCCGATTCTCAAAGAAGAAGATCGAGATTTAACCTTTAAAATGAGATTGGATATATAGTATAATAAAACTATGATATTAGGAATTGATGTATCGACCAGCATAACCGGCTTTGCTGTAATTGCTGATGACCAAATAGTATATTACGATTCGGTTGACTTGCGAAAACATAAAGGCGCCATAAATAAAGCGAAAGTTGTCAAAGAAAAGATTGATGACATTTTTGAAGCGTATCAGTGTGATGGCGAACATGCTTTAATGGGAAGCTCGGAATATCCCATCGAACATATTTATATTGAACAGCCCTTCACTTTCTTTAATTCTGGCGGCTCTTCTGCTAAGACGATGGCTGTTTTACAAAAGTTTAATGGAATTGTATCATGGCTTGTATATGAGATGTTTGAAATAGAACCAAAATATGTGACAGCTATGGAGGCACGTAAGCTTTGTGGCATTAAAGTTCCGAGAGGACAAAAAGCAAAAAAAGTTGTTTTAGAACATTTACTTGACAACGAACAAGCTTTCAAGATAGAATATACTAATAGGGGAAATCCAAAACCTGAGTCATATGATCGTGCCGACGCAATAATTGTTGCAAAAGCCGGATATAAATTACAGCAAAATTTATAATTGATGATAGTTAAAATAGATGGATCTCATCCTAGGAACCCTTGAGAACCCCCTTGACTCTCGTGCCGAATAATGTTATAGTATGTTGAGGGCCTATGAACAAGAAAGAAGCAAAGAGGATATTACATGAAGCGTTTGGAAACTACATTGACAAAGGGCGAGAACTTCTTTTCTCGTGCCCGTCGTGTCGTCACCACAAACGCAAACTCTCTATCAACCTGGACAAAAATGCTTTCAAATGTTGGATATGTGATTATCATGGTCGCAATATTAGGCGTCTTGTTAGAAGGCATGGTACTTATAGCCAACTTCAGAAGTGGGAAGCA
>Ga0080013_1005159_pt1 | contig 12344 bp, 10 predicted proteins | sample ETNvirenome_6_85_FD_69236 | JGI IMG/M metagenome (GOLD analysis project Ga0080013, IMG submission 69236) | Marine viral communities from the Pacific Ocean - ETNP_6_85 (SPADES assembly) (version 2) | ecosystem: Environmental > Aquatic > Marine > Oceanic | place: Pacific Ocean | collected 2013-06-19 | reverse complement strand
ATCACCTTGAATTTTTAAATCATTTCCGTCAAATGTTAAACTTTCACTGCCGGTGGCAGAATTACCATCAGTAGGTCCAAAGAATAAAACCCTACCAGAACCCGCTCCAGTAGTTAATATTACTCCACTTGTTCCAGATGTACCTGATGAACCTGATGTTCCAGAGCTTCCTGACGATCCTGATGTTCCAGAACTTCCACTCGAACCTGATGTTCCAGAACTTCCACTCGAACCTGATGTTCCAGAACTTCCGCTCGAACCTGATGTTCCAGAGCTTCCTGATGAACCAGAAGTTCCTGACGAACCAGATGAACCAGAAGTTCCTGACGAACCAGATGAACCGGATGTTCCAGAACTTCCACTCGAACCTGATGTTCCAGAACTTCCACTCGAACCTGATGTTCCTGACGAGCCTGAACTACCTGATGTTCCGGAGCTTCCTGATGAACCAGATGTACCTGATGAGCCAGATGTTCCAGAACTTCCACTCGAACCTGATGTTCCAGATGATCCAGATGAACCGGATGTTCCAGAGCTTCCTGATGTTCCAGAGCTTCCTGATGAACCAGAAGTTCCTGACGAGCCTGAACTACCTGATGTTCCGGAACTTCCACTCGAACCAGATGTACCTGATGAACCTGATGAACCTGACGTCCCTGATGAGCCAGATGAACCGGATGTTCCGCTTGAACCAGATGAACCGGATGAACCGGAAGTGCCAGAGCTTCCACTCGAACCAGATGTACCTGAACTTCCTGATGAACCTGATGTTCCGCTTGAACCAGATGAACCGGAAGTGCCAGAGCTTCCTGACGACCCTGATGTTCCTGACGAGCCTGAACTACCTGATGTACCGGAGCTTCCTGACGAGCCAGATGTACCGGAACTTCCTGACGACCCTGATGTGCCAGAGCTTCCTGACGATCCTGATGTCCCTGATGATCCAGATGAGCCAGCTACACCAGCTGCAGCTAATGACGCTGACGTAAAATTTCCTCCGTCTAGCATAAGATGTCCAAACGACCCAGTTGTGGCGCCAGATCCTGAAATTGATGTTGAAGTAACCTCTACTACTTTAGTAGTACCGTGATACAATCCATAATCTGCGCTACTGCTTATTATTGCAGCTTGTATGCGAATTTTAGCCATATTTACATTTTCCTAATCATACACTTTATTGTATAAGAACTTCCATTTCCACTTTCGAGTGATTGAGCTATTACTTTTCCAAATAAATCTTTCTTTAATAAATATCCACTCTTAACGGCTTTTCCGTGACCTATCTTCTTAGACGTGGTAATAAAATCACCAACATCTATCTTTCCGGTCACGAGAACAGGTTCTGCACCAATCACTATTGGTTCGTCCTTTCCTTCTTTCACTACTCCCATAACAAACGGATTCAAATCACTATCACAGGGAACTAATTTATTGTCTCTCCAGACAACAACAGTTCCTGTTTTTAATTTTCCAATATCTTTAGTTCTCAATCCAACTTCAAACATGGCTCCAATAGTAGTCTGGGTTGCAAATACATCTTTCCATCTTACTGATGCAGAACCCAGCTCAATATTATTGTCTGTGTTAGGCTTTACGTTTCCTCCGGTGGGTTTAAAAGAAATATCTTCACGTGCTACTAATACTAAATCATTTGAGGGGCCGGCCCCGGGAATTATATCAATGTAATTCTGGGCATCATCTATTTGTAACTGGTCGACTCTCACTGGCCCTCCGTCGATATCGAGTAAATTTGCAGCATGCGTCATTGTAACATCACCATTAAAGAAATCAATTTTCTTGCCACTTCCAAGATATAAATCACCAGATGCACTTATGTCGCCCGTTACGGTTAAAGCTTTTGGTGCATCTAATATACCTGGACCAATTCCAATACCAGAACTACTTACCATCAGTACTGTGACTTCATCAGGTCTTTCAATCAATAATTTACCTTGCCAATGTCGTATATCATAATCATCAGAACCTTCTGCCCCAAATAATAATTCATTTCCTTCTTCAATATAAATATTACCACTTGCACTTATGTCGCCTTGAACGGTTAGTTCTTTTGTTGGAGCAGTTGTTCCGATTCCGAGCTTATTAACAATATGGCCTGCATGAAACGATCCAGTTGATGTAACGGAACCCGAAACATCACCTTGTACTTCAAGTGATCCAGAGATTTTTACACCAGGAGAAGCTGCAGGAAAGTTTAATCTCATAACTTCTTCAACACCAGCAGCATTATTTAGTCCACATCTAAAAATAAGTGCTGTCGGCACATCGTCCGTCTCCATATTTCCACCGCGCATCTGAGCTTCAATCTCTGCAAGTGCCTGTCCGGGTCCGGAATCAGTTCCATGAAATACAACCTTTCCTATAGCTTCACCTAACTGTATGGTGTTATCCTGTCTAAGTAATCTAATTTCAGGATCTACATTACTTTGAACGGTCATATATCCAAACGACCCAGTTGATGTTGAGGAGCCGGAGATGTTTCCACTGCTGACTTCAAACCCTCCTGTATTTATGACCAATCCACTCGACCCCGATATCGAAACCGATCCAGTGAACTGATGAGTGTCGTCTGCAGGTGTATCGCCGAATATTGTCGAACCAGACAGAAAAGATGATGTCATATAAGTTACAGAGCTCGAAACGATATAATTTTCTGCTATGATATCTCCTGTTGCTCTGATATCACCCGCTACATGAAGTTTTGAAAGAGGTGATGTTTCTCCAATTCCTAGATTTTCTTCAATATATACATCTGCATCTTCAAACCGTGCAGCCCATGCTGTACCTAATGCATTTTTGGCGTTCGCATATATACCGACTACAGATCCAGAATTTTGATTCTTTGGAGCTACATGACTATTATCAATATATAAACCATATGCTGTCTTATCCGATGCTGAACCAGACCACGGATATGCTAATATAGTTTGTGCAGCCCAAGTCTGGTCGAATCCAGCATAAGCCTTTACCATTAATGCTGGTTTTGTAGTGACATTCAAATGGTTACTACTTGCAATTGGAGTATCGAAATTTCCTTTAATAACACCTAAAGAGGGATGACTGGCATTTGCATAAAATGACATTCCGGCTGTTCCCGTTGAATCAAATACTTGTCCTTCTTTTTCAATATAAAGTTCCTCTGTATAAATATTTGATGTTGCGGCGTCAATACTTCCGCTTACTATTTTTATAAACGGCTTGTTTACAGAAGACCCTACTGTAGATTCTCCATCTGGGGTTGTTGTCGTTGGTGTTATGAATTGTCTCGCGCCGTCTAATACTATATACGGTTCTGCAATGGATGCGGAATAAAAAGTCATAGCGCCATCTGAAGCGCTTATGACAGCTCTTGTTCCAGATAGCGATGTATGCAAATCTCCGCTCGATGACAATACCATATTTCCAGTCGAACCAGAAATAAATGAATCTCCTATTACCCATCCCCCAATCGTTCCATCAGTAGCAGTTACCGAACCCGAAATACTAATATCTCCAGTAGGAGATAAATGAAATTCTGAAGATGATATTTCTATATTTCCTCCGCTAGCACTTATAAATTGAGAATTTTCATCACCAACGAAAAATGTATTTGTCCTTATATCTAACTCATGAGGATTTGTTCTAAATCTAAAATAGCTTCCGCTATGCCCAACTGCTTCAATTCCAACACCACCGCTCGAATAATCATTAGTTATATCTGAAAGAACTGAGCCGCTCCATATCAAAATACCCGATCCCGAACCTGCAGATGCGCTAGTAAATCCCTTATAATCAACAGTTAGAAGTTCTGCAGAACTTTTCCCGCTCATTCTAAATCCCGTGCTGAGTTTGTTTCCAATACTAAGAGAACCCGTTAATAAGTTATCATCCTTTTCAACTATAAATGGTGAGCCTTGAAATGTTGCTGAAGCGCTTACGACAATTTCTTCGCCAGTTGTGGGGTTTTGAGCAATTTGTTTATCACTATTAAAAAATCTTAATTTAAAATTAACATCACCGGCCCTTCTCATATCGCGCGGCATTGGCATTTTAAATAAATTAGAAACTGGATTCAATCCCGTAGCTGTACTTGAAGTTACTTCGTATTCTTCTCTAGAAGAGCTAACTTCATAAATTGTTAATAATTTATATTCGGCGGTATTAGCTCTAACTTCGTTATAAGATGCTTCAATATATCTAAGTTGTCCGCCATATGTTTCGAGGTGACTCGCACTAATATTAAGCATACTACGTTGGTAAATAGAACTACCTATATCATAATCTAAACTTTCAGATACAACTAATGATGAACCAATTAATGATGAACTTTGAAATAAAATCGGGCCAGTATTTGATAAATCTTTTCTAATATCAATGGGAAGTGTAAGTCGTACATTATAAGCATCTCGCCATTGATTTGGAACGTTACCTAATTCACCTACGATAGTTAACGTTCCTAATCCTTCTTCAACAGATTCCCATGTTCTTAATGGATCAGTTTTTATCCATACATATGCAATTGCTGCTCCATTTATACTATCATATCCAGTTATATCCGAATATAAAATAATTCCATTACTATCTTTAAATTCAAATAAAATAGATGATTTTTCTTTTAAAAATAAATCTGTATTTTGTGGATCATTAAATGAAATTGTGAACCAATGTTTTCCATAAGAAAATCTATCAGGTAATCCTTCTATATTAAAAAATATTGGTTCATATGAATCTTCTTCATAATAAACATCCAATTCATCTAAATTATAAATATTTGAATATGTATATGACGGATCTACTGTAGGATATTTACCTGCCCATTGCGGCGGATATGTCAATTTAGCTCTCCTTAAAAAAAATTAAAACTGTCAAATATAAATATTAAAAATAATAAAAAGTGATTTTTTTAATAATTTTGAATAATTATTAATACGAGATTATATAAATGAAAAAAACTATTAGAAGTATTTCAATAATGGAATCTTTAGATAAAAATCTAAAGGAAGATAGTGAGGTTAGGGGATTAACAGTTTCTGCTAATGTATCGAGAATTCTTTATGAATATTTTCAAAAAAATTCAACTAAACATATATTGAAAAGAAACGATATATTAAATATAATGCCGACGTCTAGGCAAAAATAATTTGACTGTATCCGTTTTTTACATCGATGGGAATTAAATGATCCGTATAATCTTTTATCGAATCTAAATGAGTAATAATTAGTATAAAATCGAATTGTGTTTTGAGATAATTAAAAGCGCTTTGCATATTTGCAATATTATCTCCGTCCAAACTACCAAATCCTTCATCTAAGCATAAAAAATTTGGTCTCGGTAACGTTGACATATTGATTAATCCTACTCGAATAGCTAAGCTGCTAACAAAACGCTCCATACCTGATGCTAAATCTAACGGCCATATTTGCTCTCCATAACAAATATAAGTATTTACATTCTTTCCTTCCATTTCAAGTTTTATTGTAAACCCTACCATCATACTATCAAGAACTTCATTAATTTCTGCTTCAATAGAAGGAATAGTTTTAGAAATAAGCTCATACGGAATGCCATTTTTTGAGATAGCCATTAAATATAAATCATAATCAAGAATTTTTTGTTCAATTTTAATTAATTTTTGAATATCTTGTTCAAGTCGTCTCTTTTCTGTTTTATTAATAGCTACATTAGATAAAGCTATTTTATACTTTTTAGATAAATCATTTAATTTTATTTTATGTTCTGTAATTTGTGAAGAAATTTGTTCAATCTCTTTATTAATTTTTTCATTCTGTTGTATTTTTTGTTCAACTTCATAATATTTTTCGACTTTTTCTTTAAGTTCTTTGATCCCGTGTTTTGAAAACTTAATTTGTTCTTCTAAAGTTGAAAGCCTTCCTCCTACTTTAATAGCATCATGAGAAATTCGATTTAATTCTTCTGTTAAGCTATCATATTCTTCTTTTATTTTTACAGAATTTTCCACTTGACTTAATTGATTGGAAATATTTTCTTTATTTTTAACTAAATCGTTATATTTTTCTATCAACTCATTTATATTTTCTTGGACATGTTTTTGCTGTTTAATATGTTCATCAGCATTATTAAGACAATAAGAACAACTTGGATCATATTTATATTTATTTAAATCTTTTAATACATTTTCATTTGTTCGAATCTCTGATTTGACGACTTTTATTTGCCCTAAAATTTTATTTAAATCATACGTAAAATTTTGAAACTGATCATAATTTGCTCTAATTTTATCTTCATCTACTTGACCGAGTTTTTTATGATATTTTAAATATAAAGGCCTTAAAGTTTCTTTATATTCTGAATCTATCTGGTATTGGTTTTCTAAATTAATTTTCTTTTTTTCATTTTTTTCTATAGCTTCTTCAAGAGTTACAAGATTATAATCTACTCCCTCTGATTTCCATAATTTTCTAATCAAATCTAATTTATTATTTTCTGTGCCGTTAATTTTTTCTTCTATCTCACATATATTATTTGATAATACTTGCTCTTCTTTCTTATATTTTTTAAATAGTTGTTCCGTAACAGCCAATTCTGCATAACTATCTTTTCTTTGAAAGGATTTTAATAAAAGTCTTTCTTCATTACTATCCTCTTTTGCAATTTCATAAAGTTGATCAAAAATATCAATATCCATAAATTGTGATAAAATTTGCTTTCTTTCTGATTGTTTTTTATCAATAAAATTTGAACTATTACTTTGTAATGATAATGACGTTAAAATAAAATCATCAAATGTTCCGAGAAGTTTACGTATCTCTTCATTTGTGCCGCTTCCATATTGAGTTGTTCTTCTTGCAGCTCCTGCTAGGTCAATCTTTTCATCTTCAGCTCCCATATAAAATTTAACGCTTACTGGGCAAGTATATGTTATTTCACCAGTTTTTCTATTTTTTCTACTTTTTAATATTCCCTTTCGTATAATCCAATAATCTTCACCATTAATTTCTAAATTTAATTTAGCCTTAAACTTTTGTTTTCTCTTATTCAATACATCAATAGCTTTAAACGTACGGCTACACGTATCAAATATTGTATACGCGACAGCATCTAACATAGCAGACTTGCCTGAATGGTTAGGAGCGACTAATCCCACAGTGCCATTCATTTTACTGAAATCTACCTTATTACCTTCTTTATACGAAAACATATTATCAAATTCAAATGATTTTAATCTCCAACTGACATTTCTTGCAACATCATCATTATAAATTTCTGGTGAGTTATTTGTCATTTCATTTAATTTAAAAAGGCGATGTATAGATTCACTATCAATATTTTCAATATTTCGTCTTAAAAAATCTTCAATTAAAGTATTTTGATAATCTATACTTCTAACATCTCCTATATCTATCTTATTTATTCTCATTCCGCGATCAAGTACTGAAAGAGTATCTTGCTTCTCAGCTTTAATTTCTTTAAGTCTAGGATATTGTTTTCTTAATTCAACCTGAATGTCCTTGATTTGTTCAAGAGTTGTGTCCCAATACTTAATTCTAATATTACCTTTAGGAGGTACAAATTTCATAGTACTTTGAATTTTACCGTCTATAACCTCTACTGTTTTAAATCCATAATCATTTTCTATTTGAATAAATTCACATTTTCTTTTTTCAAGATCCCATAATAAAAATCCCTTTGATGGTTCTTCTGCAAATCCCTGTTGAATTAAACTACCACAAAAAAATGCTTCTGGTGTTTTAGCATCTTTATTATACGAAGATATTTGCTGTCGTTTATGTATATCTCCTAATAAAATACAATCATACCCCTTAAACGTATCAGTAACAACTCGCGTATTTATTAATTTAAATCCTGTGTCGACTTCTACAGTTCCTACTGGTCCATGATGAAGAGCAATTTTATATTCATTAGTTAAATCGCTTGGGGGTGGTAAATTATCAGTTATTTGATTGCCATTTTTATCTATATCAAAAATTGAAAGAACTCCAAAATCAATATTTTTAAGTGTATATTTGCCAGATTTTTTCCAATAATGAATATTTGGATTTATTTTTTTAATTAAGTCAATGATAGGAGAAAGAGCATCTTCTCTGCTTTTATTTTGTAAATTAACATCGTGATTCCCTGTAATTAATACTACTTCAGTAATACTAGTTAGCTTTAAAAAAAATGATGCAACTAATCTAGTTTCTTCAGGAGATGTATCGAGTTTACCATGAACTACATCACCACCGACATAAATTAAATCTGGTTTAATTTCTCGTAATTTTTTATATAATCTTTTAAATACTTCTTTATATTCAACAAATCGATGTAATTTTCTAATATGAATATCACTAAGATGTGCAATAGTTTTTATTTTATCCATATAATCTTTCTTTAATTAAATCAGAAAATTGAGTAGCTGTGGTCTTATCAATCATTTTCCAAAAATTATTAAATCCTAATTCAGAAGGGTCTTTTTCATTTATATCAACAATATAAGCTGTTATATTGAACTGGTTAAAAAAACTTACTAGTTTAACTGCATCCTTTCTTGCATCGCTATCGAGAGCAATATAAATATGCTTAACTCTTTCTTGAATAATTCTTTGAATCAAACTTTTCGATGGAAATTTTCCTAATAAAGGAATAGCATTTTTCTTAATCGCGATGGCATCAAATACTCCTTCACATAAAACTATCGGTTTATTCCAATTTATAAATAATTCAAATACGACCACATCCTTTGACATAGGTGGATTTTTATACTTCATTTTTGAATTTGGAAACATATCGCGTGCAATATAATAATTTAATTTACCTTCTAAATCATAACTCGGTACAATAATTCGATTTGAATACGCTCCATTAGAGCAATATCCAATTCCATATCGAATTATATCTCGCTCACTTATATTTCGTTTTCGTAGATAATTTATAGCATGTCTATATAAAACATCGTTAGAACCATTCCATAATGGATGGAAACAGTCAGGGAGTGATACATTCCATTGAGTTTTTTCTTTTTTGTCTATTTGATGATCTCTATAATCACCTACAAGTTCTAACACTTCTTTGATTAAAGATTTAGGAGCATTTATTTTTTGTAATAATTGTGGGGCGGTATGTGCTGAAAAATTACACACCCAGCAATGGCTTTTCCCATTTGATAAATTAACTTGAAGTTTTTGTTTATGATGATTACAGCTAGGACAAAAAAATTGGACTTCACTGTCCTTTAATCTGTAAGCTGAACCTAAAACTCTTCCGAGCAAGTCTAATAATAATTCAGGATTATACATTATATTTTAAAAACCAATTCAGATACATCTATTATAAATATAACAAAAAAAGGTCAAAATTATATTTTTAATTGAGAAAAAGCGCAAACTAATGCATCATATGCATCAATATTTCTTCTATCAGGATTTCCTCTCTTGTTCATTTTAATAAATCCGTTTGGTTTAAACTTTTTATCAACTTGTTCTTTCACATATTGTTTTGCTGATTTGCCCTTCACTCTTGCTTTTCCAAATACTACCTTTCTTGCAGTGTTAGGATTGATGAGTTTAACATCGATATCATGTCTCCATTCCATGACGAAACAGAACACTGCATTGAACTTTGCTAATTTAATTATTGTCTGCATTCGAGTTCTCCCTCCCATGAAACCTGACAAACTATCTTCGACGATTATCGTGTCAGTCTCATCCATATACTCATTATCATCGAGAACGCCCATCGCGTGATAGGCTTTATCTTTGAATGTGTCGTGTTTCGATATATCGATGAAACCCATGTCTAGTATCTTTTTATTTTTTATATACGCGTATCCTATCGTTGTTGTCGATACGTCTAATCCTAATATGACCATTTTAATCTCCTAAATCTTATATTTTTCTAACCATGCATTTTACAAGCACTGATTCTCCTTCTGCATCTTCTAATGCTTGCCCAATTACTTTTCCAAATAAATTTTTATTAAAAAATAATTTTTCACTTATAGCCATTCCATGGCCTAACTTTTTAGAAGTGACGATATACTCCCCTAGCTTAACTTTTCCTGTTAATAATACAGGTTCTGCACCCAAAACTATTGGAACATCTCTTCCTTTCTTTATCACTCCCATTACCAAATTATCATATGCATTTACACATGGGGTTAATCCATCCTTTGACCAAACAACAACAGTTCCTGTTTCAAAGTTATCAATATCCTTTGTTCGAAGTCCCGTTTCGAAAACTCCTCCAATCTGAGTTTCGGATGCATATAAAGTTCTAAACCTCAATGATGCAGAACCTAAATCTTTAGTAATATCCTCATCAGGAGTTATATGTGAAGTATTCGTAATAGTATTGTTATCTATATTTAAAGCTTGAGTTGCAATGTGGCTTCCTAAGTTATCGCCACCTGCAATCGCTGAAGCTAATGATGCTGATGTAAAATTTCCTCCGCTTAACATAAGATGTCCATACGACCCAGTCCCACTTGCGCTTATATTTCCACTTGCAGATATGTGACCCAATGTGGTAGTTACTGAATCATCAACATTAATATTTTTAGCTTGTAAAGTATCAAGTTTTAATGCTTTGCTTGTTCCTGATTTATCAGTTACTTCTAATCCAGTTCCTCTTTTTGCACTTATAGTGCTGATCACGCCGTTCGTGTCATAAATGTGGATAGAACTTGACATCACATGTATGTCTTTCCAAGGATTTGTTGAGCTGCCTAGATCATAAGAACCACTACCGTTTGGAATTATAGAACCACTAACGTGTAATGAACCAGTGAATTGATGGGTATCGTCATCTGAATTGCCAAATGTTGACGAACCGGATGTGGTCACTATTTCAATATTTGAAACAGACGAAGAAACCACATATCGATCTGCGATGAGACTACCAGATATTTTCAGATCACCTATTTCATTTCCCTGAAGATCATATAACTTATTATCATCTCCACGTTGTTGTAATATGTGTTGAAATGTCTTTGATATTTTTTTACTTGATAAATCAAACGACATATATTAAAACCCTTAGTGTTTTGTCAATTTAGAAATTACTTCTCTTATAAAGTGCTTTGAATTCTTTTTGTAATTTACTTGACTGTGGTATTCTTTAATCATTGGGATTAATTTTTCTTTTCTTTTAATTATTTCTTTGACAGTAATATTTTTTTGTTTAAGTAATTTTACTAAATTACCTACTGGATCTTGCTTTATTTCGGTAACAACTATTTTTGGCTTTTTGATTATAGCTTGTTCTTTTACTTCCACAGTCAATTTTTGTTTTGTATCAACAGTAAATTTGCTCTCCCAGGGCTGAAAATAGGTATCTTCTGCTATAACTTCTAATTTCATTGTCCCTTTTGTGCCCTCGCTTAATAAACCCTTTAATCTGCTTATAGGAACAATGCATTTTCCTGAGCTGTCTATCGTTCCATTAAACATTAAATTAAAATCATTACTCTCAACTACCATTCTCGATTTCGCATCTCTTAGCGACGCGCCTTCAAGTTTAAGCTGACATTCGAAATTTTCTTTTTTATCTATATATAATTTATAATTCATTGTATAATCATTCTCTTTTCAACTTCTTCAATTAAAAAATCTATATCTTTTACATCAATTTTGCCACTACCGACAGTCTTTTGTTCATCATATACAGTTATCCCTTTTACTTTGCAAATCAATCTTATCAGCCTCTTCTTATCTTCGGGATGCTTTACAAGATAATCATCTAAAGTCTTTTTACGACGAGCAGTAGCTATCTTACCAAGTAACTGTAAATCATCCCATGTAAAATCAACTTCACTCCAAACAAAACTCTCAGCTTCAGTACTAATATTTGGCGCGGACTGTTCAGTTGATCCGTTCCAGTTCACATAATTTGTATTACTGTTCATATATAAATATGTAGATTAAAACTTATCCATCCATTTTTTAATTTCGCGTTTAGCCCAATTTTCGGCTCTTTTTTCCCATTTATTATCATCGTGGGGATCTAACCCCCCATGCGCCGCTACTGTTCCAGCTTGATCATATTTCTTCTTAAAATTTTTATGACCTAATCTTTGAGCATCTAAAGCATGTCCGATTTCATGCAAAACTGTAATGAGAAATTGTTTTACATTTGGATAGTTCTTTCTCAATTTAATCGTATCTGTCTCTGGAACATAATCTGCATAATCTTTTCCCGTTCCGAACTTTACTTTAGATTTCAATCCATAATTTTTTACAAGTTCAGATGCTATGTATTGAAAATCTGTTCGTTCTGTTATTAAATCTTTTAGTTTAATCATATTTTACTAACCTTGTATTTAATTTTATAGATGGATATTTCTTACCTAATGCCTTTACAGCATTTA
>Ga0080013_1005158_pt1 | contig 12346 bp, 10 predicted proteins | sample ETNvirenome_6_85_FD_69236 | JGI IMG/M metagenome (GOLD analysis project Ga0080013, IMG submission 69236) | Marine viral communities from the Pacific Ocean - ETNP_6_85 (SPADES assembly) (version 2) | ecosystem: Environmental > Aquatic > Marine > Oceanic | place: Pacific Ocean | collected 2013-06-19 | reverse complement strand
GTGAACTGTAAATGTCTCACCTACTGTATATATTGCAAAGTCTCCGTTAGTTAGTGTAAAATCACCCAATACCGAAATTGCGCCGCCCGATGCAGCAACCATATAATTGATATAACTATTGTTATTATATTTTATTTCTAAATCGTAATACTCATTACAATGCATATACCAATTATTAGCGGGAGTGAAATCAACCAATACCTTTCCTTTGTTGTGTGTAAAAGTTCCTAGATTGAGGAAAGTATAACCTCCTGCACCACCAGTAATAGTAGTAGTTCCACTCGTAGTCGTAAATGTGGTGCCTGAATCTATTGTTATTGAAGAACAGGTAAAGGTATCTGTTCCGTCTGTAACCGATAAATTATTTAATGTAGTTTGTCCCGCGTCTATATGCAAATGACCAATAGTTTCATCACCTGTATAGTTGATATTTTTATTTGAACCTGTCATCTTTAGAATACAATCAGCATCGCTCCCGTCGAACGTTCCTGCTGATGCCCATAGTCCTGCGGTTTCTAATCCTCCACCATCATATAATGATAAATTTCTTGCTGTTGTAGGTGAGCCATCTTCTAAACAAGCTGCTGTGCTGGTCGTTCCTTCATCAAAATTATAGGCAGCCTGTAATGCACCATTGTTTGATAAATTGGCATATCCTGATTTAAACATATTGTCTCTTATTTCTGTCGGAGTTCTTACAGCAGACCACATTCTTAATTCATCTATTGCACCATTAAAAAATTCAGCAGAACTTGGATGTAATCTACCAAAACGCAACTGCATTGTAGGGTCAGCAGCCCTATCTACGGTTGCTGTTGTTTCGGTCATTAATTTTCCATCTATGTATATTTGTAAGACCGTTCCACTACTTGTCGCAGCAACGTGATGCCACTTACCATCAATAACATCAACTGGTGCTGATATTGTATTTTCAGTAGGAGTGTCATCATCATAAGTTTGTAAATACATATAATTATCGCTTGATTTCACAAGAAGGCGTATTCGATTATTGTTAGTTGAATCATTATGTAAATCAAACAGCGTCATTTGAGCATTGGTGTTTGTTTTAAACCACATTTCAATAGTCCAAGCATCTCCGAAACCCCAAGTAGTTCCACCATTAACCCCATATTCATCAGAACCATTAAACTCAAGACAACTTGCGCCAAGCAGACCACCACTGGTAGTAAAATCTCCTGCTACTGTGTGAGTATATGATGCTGCATCAAGCGTTCCTCCTGTGGATATTGTAAGATTATTGCAATTATTAGTTGCGTGGATGCTTCTAAAAGTTCCTGAACCAACAATCACATTCCCTGCATAATCAGACGAATTGCTCCAATCAACACTTGTTGTTCCATTGTTAATAAGCAAATTAGTTGTTGCATCTCCAGTAAAAGTAGAATCGGTTAGAGTAATATTTTCACCACCTGAACTGCCTGTAACAATCAAAGCTGCTCCAGCTTCTCCAGTATAAGTTCCGCCATTAATATTTAATCTTGAAGCGATAAGCATACCTGCACCAAAGTCTACATTACAAGTTCCTGAACTTGCTGTAAAATTACCAGAACATTCCATCCTCTGTCCATTCAAATCTAAAGTATCTCCACCACTTACTGTTACGGCATCAAACTCACAATCTCCTGTAAGTGTTATTGTAGTTCCTGCTCCTCCAGTGACTATATCAGGGTCGTAATCAAGATTAGCAATACGGACATCACCAGCCCCAGTCATTCCATCCCAGTTCCAATCGGCTGAATCAACTACGCAAGGATAAAGCTGACTTGCACCCTGTACAGTACTTGCGCCTGTCGTATTATTAAAATGTATTAATCCAGAACCTGTTATTGAACCACCTTCTGCTACTGTGGTCGCTGTTGATTTTCCCATTGTAAGGGTAACTGCATTACCACCAGAAGCATAGGAACGTATTACGAAAGTTTTACCTGATGCTATCGAGAGTATTCCTTCCACTACAAAAGGGTTTGATTTATCACCGAGAGTTGAATCATTGGTAATAGTAAGATTATGTAATGTCGTTGCTGCACTTGCGGCTGCCTTGTTTAGTTCAGTCCAAGCACCAGTCATTTCCATTGTTCCAGAATTATGAGTGTAAGTTCCATCATTTTCAAAGTCGTCTGCTAAATCTAAAGTACCTCTTGGTGCTGACAAAGTTCCGTTAGCTGCTATCGTAAGTGTACTGTCAAGGTCAAGAGTGCCGTTCACACAACTATCAGCATCAAGGTTGACTCCCTCGCCGTCTGCATCTGTTCCAGTTCCAAAGTCCTCGAAAGCACCAGCGACATTACACACATCGGTGGTGTAACCTTCATCCAACTTCCAACCACAGGTCGGTGTTACATTGTAACTTCCAGAATAAAGAGAAGCTACTTGGTCGGCAGATAAAATATAATCATATAATCGTACATCTCTTATATTACCATTAAAAAATGCAGTTGCCGACGTATCTCGTCTTGCTCCTATTAAGATACCATCGGAAGAGTGTGTTAAGGTTTTACTACTTGCACTTTGGTCGCCTGTTGCGTCTAAAACTCCATCAATATACATCTTTGCACCATCCGATTCACTACGGTCAAGCGTTACAAAAACGTGATGCCATAGCGTATCAGTTATTGCTGTATTTGCCTGTGGAACTGCAACTGCACCATCTGTATCATCAATAACTAATTGCAGGTCATTTGTTCCACTATTAAATCGTATATACCATCGAGGGTCGTCTGAATCACCATAAGAGATTACAGTATCTTCACCGCCATTTGCACTTCTTTTAATCCAAGCGCCAAAAGAAAAATCCCCAGTTCCCATTTGTACCGATGTGCCATTCCCACAATCAATATATTCATCACTACCATTAAAATCCACAGAACTCAGTGACAAACCCTCTAACTTTCCTTGTGTTACTGTAAACGTTCCATCTGTCGTTGTTGTGTTGTCCTGAACATTTACACTAAAGGCATCGAAATCCCAGTAAGCTGGAGATGTTGGGAAATTATTAAGTGTTCCTTGATGACTGCCTTGAACATAACCAGTTCCTGCCCCTCCGCCTGAAGCGGTTTCTGCATTTAGCAACCAGTACCCTACTCTTGTGTCTGCTGATTGAACTATTGAATTATCTATTCCTATTCGTGATGCAAGAATAGGTATCTCTGTAGTTAATGCCGTATTGTAAACACGAACATCTGCAATATTACCCAAGTAGTTCCATTGATAATCTCCACTACTATCTACATTAGAGCCTATTCTAACTGCATCAATATTTAATACATTATCAAAAAATGCATCTGTTGAAGCGTTCCCTGCTACATAAGTAACTGCCTGTTCTACACCATCAAGATATATTTTATTACCTGATGTAGTATTTGTAACTGCAACGTGATGCCAACTATTATCATTAATGGTTGCATCTGTGCTGACTCGCACAATGAAAGTGTCATCTTCTCTTACACTGAAATGTATCTTATTAGTTTCAACTATAACTCTAATTTCACTTGAAGGGTCTCCACTGTCAGAAGCTCCGAATATGTTTCCCGTCTGAGTTGAAACTGGAGTCTTAAACCAAGCACTAATTGTTCCTTGTGTTAAACCCGAAACTGCACCTACGGCTGTATCAAGATTAATAAAATCATTAGTACCTTCAAAAACCAAAGCAGGGTCAAGATTTACATCAACGTTTGCATCATCAAGGTCTCCTTCAAGGATTGCGCCAGTGCCGTTTATTTCTATTGTGCCTACCATCTATGATATTGTTAAGGTTCCAAGCTGCCTTAATCCTCCATTTAATTTAACGGTTGTCCCATCGTTTATATAAAATATACCGTGATTTGTTACAAGACCGTGATGTGTAATCATATTCGTATTACTGTTAGCAGAATACCAGCAACGAGCCCCTGAAGCAATGTTCGTAAGTCCGTGTATATCTATTAAATCATCTGCAACATACATATCAAGCACCCCTGATGTTAATGTAAGATTATTGTATATGTCTACTGCCGTTCCGTGATAAAGTTTTACAATATAGCTGACTGTACCTGTGGCTATTTCTAAATCGTAAAATGCTGCCGATGTTAGTTGCGTACTTGCTGCGGCATAAGTGATTTTTACCTTTCCATTATTGTGTGTGAAAGTTCCTGAATTAAGAAACGAAGTTCCCGAACCAGCATGTTTACCATCAAGAGTAGTAGTTCCGCTTGACGCTTGATAAGTTCCTGTGCTTCCTATTGTAAGACTTCCCATACTTGCATTATCTGATGTTGTATTTAATCTTAGAACACCTCTTGTAACTGTAACATCACCTGCTGCTATAACAACATCAGTTCCAGTAGAAGCTCTAAATGATGCTTCGTGACTATCGCTTGAACTTGAGTTCATTATAAAATTGTAAAAAGGATTAGCATTTACAGACTTAATGTGTCCTGCATTTGTCTGTGTTACTGTCCCGTTGTTATGATTAAAATTAGTACTGTTGTTTTGAAATGACCAAGCACTTAATGTTCCATTAAGAGTTAAACTACCTGACGCATCTGGAGCATCTAATGTACCATTTGCTGAAATAGTAATACTATCTACTGACACGGCTGATGAATTGCAAGTTAAAGTACCAGAAGCATCTATAGTTACATCTCCTGTTACTGTAAGTGCATGATTACTGCCTGTTGTATCGTATGAACCTGATGTTATTGTAAGATTACCATTTATTTGAACTGCACCTGCACAAGTAGCATCACAACTATCTTGTATTGTTACATTACCACCAATGGTAGGTGTTCCACGAAATTCCTTTTCACCTGAACCTTTGAGAATAAGATTCCCCATAGTTCCATCTAAATCTAATCTTGTATCAAAAGTGCCTCCTACTGTAAGATTAACATTACTATCTGTTGTTCCATTAATTTTTACAGCATAATGCTCTGAACCAAATGAAGCAGTACCTTCTGCTGTTGTCTCAATAATATGACTAGCGTGTCCATCAAGGTCGCTACCTGAATCAATTGTTAAACTTTTGATTGTATTGCCTATTGCTGCGGTAACAGTAATAGTGTCGTTACCTTGAATTATAACGTGAGCATCTGCATCGGGGTCTGATAAAGCAGTTCCTCCGCCATCTGCCTGAGTGTTCCAAGCATTTGTAGCATTCCAATTATTATTACCATTAGAATACCAATTATCCTCAGCCATTAGGCCACCTCACTTACGAAGACAATTTCAGAATATATAGGAGAAGCCATCCACTACACTTGCTCCGCATAAACAACGCATAATAAATCTGCCCCGTTTCCCGTTGCATTTACACCAAGCCATCTTACTGGTGTAGTTGATATTGCTTTCAATGCACTACTGCTTGTTCCGATACTTATGTCATCTCCAACTTGTGTCCAATCCGCACCGCCTACTGCTCCGGGGAAGTCCACAAGACTTGCCCAAACTTTAGCGACTCCTACTACTGAACCGTCTCCATTGAATATCTGAATCGAGTATCTGTTAAACATTACACAGCTAAACGCATCCATCATTGTTGTTGCAGAACCGCCTACTGCCGTCTCTGTATTTTCAAACAGATTTGCATTGCGGTTTGCGTCAAGTCTTAACTTAGTTCGTGTTACTGTCGATGCCATTAATCAGCCCTCTTGGACTTACGTAGTCCTTTGGGCTTTTTAAGGACTCTGCATTTACAAACGCCTTTGCACTTGTAACTGCCTTTCGGACACTTTACTTCTTTTTTAGTTGCTTGTTCGCTCTTGTCCACGTGTTCTCGGGACTTATCAGGTCTGCCGAAACGCTTAGGAGGTCTGATGTGAGTCTTAAGCCCCCCGCTCCCAACTTCCTTGCCAATTTTGTTTGACTCGATAAAGTTTTTTGAAGTTTTAAGTTCTTTAAGAAGTTCCTCGTCTTTAACATCAATGGTGTCTCCTTTGTTCCAACCGAGGCGGTAACCCTTCCTAGCACGAAGGCTGCGATAACGCTTCCCAATATAGGTAATTTTGACCATTTAATTAGCCTCATTACCTATCTACTGGTCCAAGTCTCTAATGCTTCCTTGTGTAGTAAACTTGTAACAAATTAAGTTACCTGCTGTCAGGAATGCAAAGTCTTTCGATAATGTTTGCGTTACTGCAATGTTAGTGTTATCCAAGTAAGTTGTTGGTGCTGCTACTCTGAATGCTAAGTTATCCATATCTAACAAGTGTATTCTTGCTGTTGCGTCTCCTGCAACTGCTGATGCAACGTGTTGTGATAAGAATATTGGTATTCCGTCGTATGAACCGACTCTTGAATCGAAAGCAAGTCCAGATTCTCCAGAAACTCCATTCATGCTACCTGCTCCACCTTGAGCTAAATTGTAGTTCCATGCTGCATTACTGTTTGTACTCATTAATGTTTTTAAATCTTGGTAAGTATCATATCCAGTCAACAAAATCAAACTGTTGTAGTTTACACCTTTCTCCAATGCACTCTGAATTGCTGCGTCTACCATAGCGAGAGTCAAAGTTGCTGGAGTTCCACTGTTGTGTCCTGTATATGGAGCCGACCATGCTGTTGTTGCTGAACGGTCAACACCGTCATCAGTAATATCCCACATGTCTACATCAGTATTTACATCATTAATTGCTGCGCCTGCTGCGTGTGACATAGTTACTTTATCTATAGAGTCAAGGTTGTTTCCAGTAGCTGTCTCAGAATCTGCTAATAATTGCTGGTCAATGTAAAAAGCGTGTGCCTCTGCATTTTCTTTTCTTAACCATGCTGCGAGATTGCCGAGTCCGTCATCTGATTCTGAAAGCAATTCTGCTTTAGTTGATACTTCCCATACTGTAACTATTTCCTTGATATTTGCCTTTACTTCAACAAGGTCTGGTTGGTCAGTCGTTCCTAATCCACTACCTTCTGCTATACCTGCTGTCTGAGCGTGTCTGCCAGTCATTACTCTCCAACCTGATTGTGTCCATGCTTCTTTCTTCAAGAGCTTGAATACTTCTGATTTGGTGTTTAGCTGACTGAAAACTTTAGCTCCATACAGAGTGTTAAGTCCTTCTGCCATGGTCGATTCAGTTATCTGAGCTTTCTCTATGCCGTATCTCTTGGAGATACCTAACGTTCCGCCATAATAGGCGTTTATATATTCTTCAAATTCCATATTTAATTCTCCCCTACTATTTTGTCAAGCTCTTCCCATGATTTGTTTACGTTCATCCAATCAACAGTCTCTGCTTTAGGAGTGTCATTTTTTGGTGCTGGAGTTGTTTTCTTTCCAGTATATACACCAATGCCGTGTTTCTTAAGAGTTGTAACAGCTTTGTGAAGTTCATCCACTGTGTCTGCTTTTTCTTCTTCCTCTTCTTCAGGTTCTTCTTCTTCTTCTTCTTCTGGTTCCTCTTCCTCTTCTTCCTCGGCCTTTTCTTCGCCCATGTCTTCTAAGTAAGCTAAAACCTCTTTAAGTTTAGCAAGTGTGGCTTCCATGTCTTTCATTAGTGCCTCTTCCTTACCAACTTTAACTGGCTCATCAAGTCCGGCAGCTAATTCTACTTCCTCTGTTGCGACGATTTCTTCGTCTTCAGATTTGGCGTGATTGCCACCACAAGTGCATTCTGTCATGTATATAGACTGCCAAAAGGGTATATAAGCAAACCAAACTTTCCGGAAACTACCTTTTTTTGTTCCAAGAAGGTGTTCTTCCCCTTCTTAATCTTTCACTAGGTTTCCAACCTGCCTGTGACATTGCATTTTGAAATGACCTGCCTGATTGGTCTCTTACTCTGCTTGCCGTCATCTTTGGCCCACGTCCGGGAAATGAACCGGGGTCTCTCCAAAGCTCTGCGCAAAAAGCCCTTGGTTTTTTTACATTTTGAAGGCCATCATAATTTCTAAGATGCATTTTTGCATTTGCAACACACGCAGCCATAAACGCACGCATACCTCTTCCTGTTCTTCCTGTCCTTGGTGCTTTACTAATTTTATTAATACCTTTCAAAACTTTACACTTACGCGTGCCTGCAATGTCCCACATTAACTTATCAATACGTTTTAATCTTATCTTGGAAAGCATCTCATCCAAATCATTATTCATCTTACTAAATCTTCTGGCCTGTATTGCTCTCTCCTGATTTACTGCACCTGCCCTAGTCTTGTGACATCCTAATAACTTTCTGTCCTTCTTTGCAAATAGACAATATTTCTTTCCCCTACGCTCTATTATCTTTTCTACCATTCCTTCTATCTCATCTAAGGTTACTTGCTTTGTCAGCTTTACTGGTTCAAGCTCTTTTGCTGCTGCTACTGCTGTTACTGTAGCATCTGGATTAGCGGGCCTGTTGCCAACCCATGATACTGACCAAAGAGATAACTCGGAGATGTTGTTGTGGCAGACGTCTCCTTCGCAGACCTTCTCTTGTTTCTCGGCTTCCCCCCTAATAGAGGAGCCTCCCTTGTCACCGTAAATCTTCATCTCTTCCCATACTCGGTCATGCATCGGAAGCTTGTCATGTACTCCTACTCTAATTTTTACTTTGCCATCTTTAATCTTATATGCAAGCGGAAGCCCTACTGGCATCTCCTCATGCTTGTATGAATAAACCCCGTACTTCATATAGAAGTCCATGGATTCTTTAATCGTGTCAGTACCTATCTTATCGTTCTGTTTATCGATAGTAGGCGAGCTAATGTATGTCTCTAAAATTCTCTTGTTATACCACTCTGGTCGATAGACCTGCCACTTGGTATCTTTAGCGTCTGCCACAGCCTAACATTGAATATGTGTATATAAACAAATAAAACTTTCCGGAAACTACTTAGGTTTCATGCGATGCCCTGTTCGCATAATCTCACTATTAATATCATCCATGCCTTCTAATATTGCATTTCTACAAGCAAAAGTTCCTTCTGCAAAAGGTTGATTTTTAAAAATTCCTCTAGCAAGTTCAAAAAATGGGTCGCTTGAGTTAGTGCTTGAATAAACATATGCATATTCTACAATTCCCGGATTACCCTCGTGAGTTTTTGAAGGTGCAGAAGGCATAGGAGACGGGCCGCCATACTCTATAATTTTTGCCGCAGGGTGGTCTGATTGTAAACCAAAAAATGCTTTGTTGTTTTTATTTCCTATCAATGGCTGGATGCTTTTTCCTAACTTACCTGTTCTCTTCTTCCACCTTTGATAAATCTTTTTCTCTGCATTATCTCTAATTTTTTGTGCAACATTGCTCATTGCTTGTGTTAAAATTTCATTCCAGTTTTCTCGCTTCTTGAAAAAATTAATACTATTTGTTACTTTGGTAGCACCTACTATTTCAAACTTCATCTATAAGATGCTACTTCCTCTACCGAAGAGTCACCATACTTATCTTTCCACTTTCGCTTAACGTACGCTTCTCCCCTCTCGTAATACTGCATCCTCGCTTTCTTTTCCATCTGCCCTCTATGTACTTGTGGTGCGTTCTTCCACTCCAACTCACTCTGACACTCCTGACAAAAACCAGAACTTAATACATGTACGCGCATCCCACTCGCTAAACACTTCTTGCAGTTACTCACGGCTTCAATGCACCAACTTCAGGCTTAGACTCCTCAGGCATTACTACCGTAGCCTCCTCTGGAAGAACCAAATTACCATCCTTGTCCAACGTAGCTTTGATTCCTACCTTGTTTAATACTGTAATTATATTTGCCTTCTGTAACATGTTAGCCAATGCTTGTTGCTCATTCTTTGTATTGATATCTGCAAATTTGACCTTCCATGTTTCTATTCCAATTAACTTCATCAACGGTCTAAGGAACCCCATCTCCAAACATTGCTGCGTTTCAAGAACTGTCCTATCAAAAAGCGAAATCTGTTCCCCTTCCGAATTTAATCCGCCTACTCCTGTCGTACTTCCCGTGACAATCGGCATTACTCCATAAGATGCATTAATGTCATTGTTGATTCGCTCCATATAAGGCAAAGCCATTAACTCATCCATGTTAGGCATAACAGGTACAAACTTGGCTTGACCTGCCGATACTCCCTCACCTCGACTACTAATTATCGGAACAAAGTTCGGATTACGTCTTGTCTCTTCTGCAATGTATTCCCCAAGCCGATTCAAACTCTCCTCATCATGACCGGGAATATCCAAGAAACCCTTAGGTGGCCTCTCTAATTTGTAAATCTTATTTTGGAAGTTTTCAATCGCAAGTGCAGTTTCGATTTTCTTAGAAAGACCTATAATTGGCGATTGCCCATACAACCTTGCATTCGCACTGTATTTATTAAAATGAATCATCTCATCCCTTGCAAAAGGAATATTGTTCTTGTCCGTACCTTGGTCATAGAAATAAGCCACCTTCTCCGCAGGGAATCCTCCCTCCGTCTCAGCATCCTTACCATCTACCAACTTGCGTGTAACTGTGTCAAACCATTCGTCATCCTTGAACCTACCATACTCATCCACATGAAACCTCATGTGCTTCGCATCTTCTATCCAAAGTTGTTTTACTAACTTATCCTCACTACCCTCTATCCTATCATAAACAATACTTACCCAACAATCATCAAACACTTCTAACTGTCTAATCATTGCCTTAAATAATTCCATACCTGAAATATCTGCATCTCCACTTGTCGGGTCTTTCAAAAGACGCTCTAAGATTTTTCTCTCCTCCTTGTCGCCAGTATCACCAACAGCGTGGTATTCCCACCCCTTAGCTACTGCCTGTGACGCAATACGAGTGATAACTGTCCTAAGATGTGAATACCTGTCTGCTAACTGCTCTAAATAATTCTGGTCCACTGGAGGTAGTATCGAATCCTCAAAAGAACCCATAGCACCCATCGCAGAATAAACTGGTGTCCTTGCCTCCTTCAATACCTGAGCCGAATCTCTGGAGATTATCTCCTCCAATGCCGAAACCTTCCGTATCGGCTTACGCCCAATTATCCTATCGTACCATGCCATGTATCTCCTCCAATGTTTGATTTATCTTATTAAGCCTTTCCTTTTTCTGAATCACATCTAAACTTTTTTTAAGCCTCTTACTCCAACTATGACCTGCATTGCCACCCATCATCTTCCACATTATCAATCCCTTACTAGGACGTTTACGATTATCAAAATTCTCACCCTTAGGGTCTACATCCTCATGCCTCCTGTAATAAGTATCTATCTTTACCGCAGTCCCATATCCTACATCCTTCTGAACCCTTAATCGGTAATTTATCGCCTTCGTGACTTTCCCGCCACCATATCCATGCATCGTTCTCAAAGTCCTGCCCCTCCGAGCCTCCTCCTTTACTCCACTCGGAATCTTGTACCGTGTCTTCTTATCGCCCATGATACTCCCGAACATATCTTCTAAGAACTGGCTCCACTAAGACGCCTGTGGGAACATTCTCCGCCTTAGCAATCTCTTTAAGGCTCTCTTTGGTAGCTGTGCTAATTCCATAAATTTCCAACCTCGTTCTCTTTTTCATAGTCTAGTTGGATGTTTCGTAGGTGCTTGATGTATATAACCTTTTCTATATGTAATCCCAACTAACATAAGCCAACCCTTTCTTGTTCATTCCTTTAATCGCTAACTCACACATCCACAACGCCATCACCGCATCTGGAGTGTGACCCTCTAACCTACCGTTCTTTCCGTAAACTAACCTTGCCAACCCATCCGTCAACTTTCTAGGGCCGGGACGACTTGCTTCCCTTATTTCCTTCTTCCACGGAATCTGGTATCTCTCTTTCTCAAACTCCAAGGCCAAGCCCGGTATGCCCACATCATGGGAGTGCTTCTCTCGTCCCGTGTTGTGCCCTTCGACCGGTAAGCCCGCCAAATCACTCGCACTGTGAACCACAAGTCTCTGATACCCATTCGATTCTATCATTATCGTTTCTGGATTAAACCTTTTCGCCAGTTCTCTGATTTTTAACACTTGGGTTTCCAACCAACCACTTCCCTGTGCCATTACCTTGCCTGTCCAACTGTATAAGAGTCTACGATGCTCATTACGCTTATTATAAGCCACAATACAGTAGCTTGTCTCATCATTCTGACTGTTCATGCCCACAGCCAAGTCAACACCCATTATGACGCTTATATCGTCCGTGTAATCTGGCAAACCCATATCCAAGTTTTCATCCAAACATCTCTGTAACACCTCATAAGGTATAACCGCACTCTCTGGGTCCAACGGATTTAACATATACTCAGACTCAAAAGCCCGACTTCCCATTGTCTCCTTTTCCTTATCCAACCGCTCCTGATTCCAATACTCTGGCCAACGTGGACTATTATCCTCCAAAAGTGCAGGATGACGAACTACATTCCACTCAGAACTCTCTGTTACCCAATCCGTTATGTCGCC
>Ga0080013_1005157_pt1 | contig 12347 bp, 19 predicted proteins | sample ETNvirenome_6_85_FD_69236 | JGI IMG/M metagenome (GOLD analysis project Ga0080013, IMG submission 69236) | Marine viral communities from the Pacific Ocean - ETNP_6_85 (SPADES assembly) (version 2) | ecosystem: Environmental > Aquatic > Marine > Oceanic | place: Pacific Ocean | collected 2013-06-19 | reverse complement strand
GCGACGGACTCCGAATTGTTGTAGATAAGGATTAGAAACAGACTATTTATAGTAAATGGCATTATTACTCAAGAATTGGACGTTGATGGTACAGATTATCACAGGAACACTATTTCTGTGCGTTATATCGTGTTCTAGTCCGGCCGATCCGGAATTTGAGCCCAAAACCCCCGAAATCGTTATTGATGCGCCGAATGCAGACACATCTCTTGGAATGGGCGTCTACAACAAGCATTGCGCCGCCTGCCATGGCTTGAACGGCAAAGGAAACGGCTTTGCGGCCGACTTCGTCAATGATAAGGAAAGAATGTCCAAATCAGACGAAGAACTGCTCAATAGTATCCGAAATGGCTTCACTGGTAAGATCGGCTATATGCCGGAGTGGAAGAATCGATTAACCGAAGAGGAAATAGTAGGCGTGTTGAAATATATTAGAGAAACCTTCTCGGATCCGCAGAAATGAAACTCCTACTTGAAAACTGGCGGAAGTACTTGAATGAAGTTTCCCGACATGAACAGCGACATCAACGAGATGACGTTACATTTGAATTTTTCGAAAAGTTAATCGAGTTAGCTGCGGATGATCCCGAAAAATATCACATGACCGATGCAAGGCTCACGACTATAATGAGATATATGTCTATTCTTCAACCCAGCGAGGCGGGATGGCTTCTTGATCTCATTCGTCGCGATCAACACGAGGATGGAGTTTCGGTAGAGGACCTTCTTGATATCGATATTTTCTCTCGAACAAAAGAAGGGTCCAAAAAACGCCATTTGCCTTTTTTCGACGATGAGCCTGAAGAAAAGCCTCAAAGGCATTATCCATGGGATGATGATTAATGAAGCTCCTACTTGAAAACTGGCGGAAGTATCTCACAGAAGGCGAAGCACAGCATTTCCCATGGCTCAAAGAAATCCAAGCAACTGATGATTTAGAGGAAATCCAAGCAATTGTAGAATCCGATCGTTTCAAGAAGATCGGGGGAGGATCTTTTCGCAAGGTATATGAGCCTGTTGGAGACCCTGAACATGTTATCAAGGTTATTCACGACCCGGATTATTATAAAACGCGAATGAATGAGGATGATTTTGATACAGCAAGACGGTATCCGTTCATTTTTCCCAAAGCATATACACATGCTGATGATTTTTCTTGGATTGTGATGGAAAAGACGCCGCCCCTTATTTATCCTGAGGATATGCAAAAAGTTCTAGATAAATCCTTTCCTGCGGAGCAGGAGGCACTTAGAAAAGCGCTGGAGGAATACCATCAGGCTGGTTTCGCGTTGTACGGCTGGTGGGACCAGTGGAATCCTGCCGACCCCTTTCACATTATGAAGATGATTATGGCATCCTTCAGGTTTGCTAGGAAAGAGGCTCCGGACCCCGGGGCGCCGGTTCCTGCGCCAGAGACACGAACAGCCCAAGAACTACAAGATTTAATTGTTCCCGTTGCCGGGCCGACGTATCATGAGCTAAGCAAAGCAATGCACGAGTTTGCTATTGATAAATATGAGATTGGTCGAGGGAACATCGGACACGACAAAGACTACAACTTCAAGATTATCGATTCCTCGGTGTTTGATCCTGATTGGGATCCGCCGGATGAATATTTAGTTGATGGTGAGTGGGTAGCGAAAAAATGAAACTCCTACTTGAAAACTGGCGGAAGTATTTAACAGAAGATAAAACTGTTTTTTATGTTGATGTATCCCTGTTGCTTCCTACACAAGAACAAGGACACGGGAAAGATCATGACTGCCCAAGTGCTGAGTGTGAAGCGGCAATTCAAAGTAAAATGAACGATATTAAATCAGGTAATATAGAACCCCTGGAAGTTAGCAATAAGAAGCCTATCAGGCCATATCGAATCCAGAGCCTTGATGTTGGGAAGGCGCCCAAATCCGAAGTTGAAGAACCCTTTTATCATGTATTAAATGGGCATCATCGTCTAGAGGCAGCTAAATTGTTGGGGGTTAAGGAACTTCCCGTATTTTTAACTCCAGAGGATGTCGAATGAAGCTCGTACTTGAAAATTGGCGCAAATATCTCCTCAAAGAGGCCTATATCTTAGATGATGACTTCTTTGAGGCCTCAATCGAGCAATTATTCGAGAAACTCAAGGATTTTGGCGATAATACTTGGATTTTCTTCGATACGGAGACCACAGGCTTCAAACCAGAGACCGCGCAGCTCACAGAAATCGCTGCCGTAGCTGCATACCCCAATAATTGGCAATTTGAAGAGGTCGAGGCCGAAAAAGGGCTCTTTTACGACAAAATTAAGCTAAATCCGGAGACTTTAGCTGGTTTTGAGGCTTCTGATGACCCAAAAGCCAAATATCCGCTTGAATTGACTCGATATGGGATGCCAAGTGACGAATATCGCGAAAAATACCCTGAAGGGATGCCCGACGAGGTCGATGTCATCAAAGAGTTCCTCTCATACGTCGAAAATCAGCCAAATCCGGTCTTAGTGGCCCAAAATGCTGAATTTGACATCAATTTCGTCCAAACAAGGGCCGACTTTTACGACTTGGGCGCCCACTTAAGAAGTTATCCCATCTTTGATACAATGATGTTAATAAAGCTATGGCACAACTCACTAATTAAGACATTAGCCGATGAAGGAGATGAAAGGGCCCAGACTATTTTGCAAGCACTCACCATGACGGGTAAATTTGGTGATTATGTGACCTCTTCGATGGGTCCGGTGTCAAAAGCCTATGAAATCAGCACTGATGAGTGGCATAATGCCTTAGCGGACGTTAAAATGATGATGGCGATGACAAAAGTGATATTTATGGCCCTTCAGGAGGCTTCCGATGTCGATATTTCGAAATATCAAGGGAGAACGGCTTGGGGTCTTCGAAAAAAGCGACAAGGGTATCATAGGAGCGCTAAATGAAGCTTTTACTCGAAAATTGGCGAAAATACCTAAAAGAAACCGATAATTTGGAGCAAAACGTCTATTCCTTCGATTTTGACAACACCCTCATCCGTTATCACACCCTAGAAGACGGAGATGTCGAGTATACCGGAGACCACGAGGAGAATATTCAGTTGGTCAAGGATTTGGCTGCTGACGGCAACAAAGTTATTATTGTAACTTCTCGGTTTGAACCTAAAGAGCGGGATCTGGAAACTGGCTACCCTGTAAAACACCCTGAGGACAAAGCTCCCTCTCCCGATGAACTGATAGCCACCCGGGGTCTGCCTATTGATGAAATCTGGTATACCTCCGGGGAACATAAAGCTAAAATGCTCGCAGATCTTGGAGTTACCCACCACTGGGACGACGATGAGGAAGAGGTGGCTGCTGCAGAGGCGGCAGGGATCGGGGCAACGTTTGTCGACCCCACGGAGGAAGGAATTACTGGTCGTTTGCGAGATAAATGGTTCAATCTGATGGCAAAGAGCGAAGAAGAAACTAATTAATTATACGCCGGAGTATTGTGATATGAAGAAGTCAGAAATTATGCAGATTATTAGAGAAGAGGTCGAGGTTATCTTGACTGACGCCGAGGCGCAGGAGTTCTTTGATCTCGACATGTCCAAGTTGCTGGATGAAATGATGACGGTCTCGGCTGACGATCTTTATCTTGCCGAGCAGTTCGTCACGAAGAGCGCTCGAAAAGAAGATGGCAAAGATCCCAAAGCTAAGAGTAGAAATCGTCCCGATCCGGTTTTTGATGACAGCAGCTCCAAAGTGAAAGATGATAAAGATCATTTTCCTATTAATACATTAGGGCGCGCCAGAAATGCCCTCGCGCGCGCTAGTCAATATTCTAAGAAGCCCGCCTGGTACGCCGGCACCCTAAAGAGTTTGGTATCGCGTGTGCGCTCAAAAGTCAAGTCCAAATATCCAAGCATAGAACTAACCAAAGCATCAGCTAAGCCAGGGAAAGGCTAAACCATGAGCATTGATTATAAACAACTTAAGTCCCTCGTCAAAGAGGCCATGTTCACAGGTGGCGGCATTAATGAGCCGTCGGCGCCCGAAGGTATCCCCCATAGAATGCCGGCCGCGGAGCCTCCTGATCACGAACAAGATATGGGAGAGCCAGCGGCTAACGAGATGTATGACCTTGCCCTTGCTGCCAGAGAAGCTGTGGAGAAACTTGTAGAAGCTTTGGATAGCCCCGTATTTGATGGGGCCTATGAACATGCTTTTAAGGCATCAGCATGTATGAGAAGGGCTCTCAACAGCATTGAGGATGCCGGCGCGCATCCGATGTCCTATCAACGCGTTGTTGCTCCTCCGGTCAATCAGCAAAAGTACGACGCCGGGAGAAGTGCTGGTGTTTATAGCTTAGGGGCATCCCCGCTGAGCGCACTCCAGGAAGATGAGGACGCGCTGCCCGATCTCGAGAGCCCCATTGCTGCCACAGCGCTGCAATCGTTAGCTGATGTTAAGGATGAAACTGACAGAAAGATGATTATTTCTTGGCTCATTGCCAAGGAGGATTGGCCAGAAATAAAAGGGGGAAACCAGCCATGAAATTATCACGCGAACAACTCACACGGCTCATCCAAGAGGCCATGGCTGAAAATCAGTCAGTTTTGTTTGAGATGCCACAACCTCCAATTGTTGGACAAGAGCAGACCGGCGATTATACCAAAGATCCTGCTGAATATGAGGGTGAGATGGCAAAACGATCACTTTATCATATGACACAACAGTCTCAACAGCTCCACGATATCATCATGGATGATGAAAGCCTAGAACCATGGGTTCAAGAAAAGATCTCACTTGCAGCTGATTATCTTGAAAAAGCCTTCAAGGCTATCATGTATGATAAGGGCCCGGGGAAAGGGAAGCTGTAGAGAGGATCGCAATGTAGATGAGACAGATAGTGCGCCTAGTCTATATACTCACTCTCCTCATTCTCATTGATTTAACTGCTACAATTTATTGGATTGCTAACGATTTAGGCCACGAAGCCAACCCAATAATGAACTTCTTTTTGGAGCTTTCCCCTCTTTTATTTGTCATTGCTAAACTCGGATTAAGCGGTGTTGGAATTTGGATCCTTTATTTTTTTAGAGTAAGATTCACGAAGATTATTTTTAACGCACTATTGGCTTTAAATCTTATTTACATCTCTGTTTTTGTATATCATCTGTGGGGATTGCTCTTTCTTCTGGTCTCAACTAATTAATACTAATGCATAAATGTATAAATAATTCTGAAGCAAATGTGTATCACCTTGAGCAATGGGTGGATAAATTTTTTCCATATTCTCGGGAACAACTGGGGTTTGATCAACCAGTTACAATTGTTTTTCAAAGCGATGAAGAAAATGCTTCTAAAATGCTAGGAAAAACAGCACATTATGATCCTGAAAGTTCAGAGGTCATGCTTTATGTTGATAATCGGCACCCGAAAGATGTTATGCGATCGCTATCACACGAATTGGTACATCATGCTCAAAATTGTCGAGGGGATCTTCAGGGGGGCTGTGATAAACCAGGGTGGAATCAGGCATGTGTCCAGGATACGGGACCGGGCTATGCCCAGCGAGACCCCCATATGCGAAAAATGGAGCGAGAGGCCTATACTAAAGGTAATTTGATCTTTAGGGACTTCGAAGACCTAATTAAGACAGGAAAAATTACGATCGAGATCGATTTCTCGGACTCAGGAGAACCAAAGATGTCACTAAAAGAGTGGAAAAATAATGAAATCAACACGAAGTTGATGAAGAAGTGGGGGCTTCTTAAGGAAGACGAGAAACCCGGATGCAAAGAAACAGAAGAATGGCAGGATGGTAAATGTGTCGAACTACATCAGGAGTCGGAAGACCTTGAAGAAGGCCACGAGCATGGCCCCGAGTGTGGTTGCTCCGATGTGGGCGCCGATGAGCGCGAGGAAGATAGTCTAGAAGGCCACCTTGATGCTATTGAGCATCATCTTGAAGGGATCCGAGGCGATATAAGACACGACGAAGAGCACATGGATGAGGGATCTGTTTATCGCGATGATGATGGTGATGAAAGTGTCAATGAGATAAATGGGGATGCCGGGGCCGCGGCAGGAGAAGTCGAAGAAGAGGAAGGCCCGAAAGCCAAGACGAAGGCTGAGCAAGAACGAGAAGCGCGTAGGACCGGGCAGAGCAAGGTAGATGAGGAGGCGAGGAACTTAGCGTTAAATCTAATAGAATACGTTAAGGAGGGGGGCACCCAGGTAAGGGGAACCCTTAAAACTGTCCTAACGCGTTTACAGGCGGAGTTACAAAAAGCTATGGCATCTTCGAAGCCCATCACGACCGAAGCCCGCAAAATCTCAACCCAAGAAGCAAAAGAAATCACTCGCAGAATTGTCGAGAGAATTAAAAAGGAGAGTAACTAAAATGGTTGCACCATGGATTAAAAGAAGAAGAAGGGCCGCGGCCGCAAAACCAGCAGCCCCCGTCAAGGCGCCTGTTGTCAAAGAAGCTGCAGTAAAGCCGGTTGCCGAAAAGGCACCGCCGGCGCCGTCTGTTGGGAAGCCTAGGCCAGCGCCCGCCAAAAGGCGTGGGCAGAGGTCGACACGTAAAACAGCACCTTCTAGCAAGGAATAAGTTGTGGCAGACTTGCGTCGCATGACTCGCGAGTTTTTACTTGGAGAATCAAAACCTCCGAGTCTAGCTAGCTATATTCAATCAATTTCTGAGGTATTAGAGGCGGTTAGGCCTCACACTCAAAGGGATTCTTTAAGGATTGAAACAGCTAAAGCAAACCTTAAAGAAGTCAGGAGACACACCCGGAGACTGCAGGAGCGTGTCACCTTACTTGAAGAACAGGTTCAGGTTTTAGAAGAAAGCAAGGAGTAAGCTAATGGGCACCCAGCAGGAGAGCTTAATAGCCGAAGGAAAAGCCAACACGCACCTTACTCACCTTGAAGAGTTGGTCTTAACTCAGGGGCCCCGAGGCTATCGGATGGCCCGTGCATTCCTGCTGGAGCTATTAGAAACCCTTAAAGGAAACTCTAAGTCTCACGTTCAAACCTCAGTTAAGTGGGATGGGGCCCCAGCGATATTCGCCGGCATTAATCCGGAAAATGGCCAATTCTTTGTTGGGACCAAGTCTATTTTTAACAAGGTTCCCAAAATTAACTACACCCCTCAGGACATCATCGATAATCACGGCCATGCGCCGGGGTTGGTTGATAAATTAACAAAGGCTCTCAAGTATTTGCCCTCTCTTGGGATTAATAAAATCTTGCAGGGCGATTTCATGTTTGATGATGGGATGCTTGATATCATCGATATTGATGGCGAGCCTCATTACCGTTTTAAGCCCAATACGATTGTCTATGCAGTTCCAGTTGCTTCTGATTTAGGAAGAGAAGTAGGCAAGTCTAAGTTTGGCATTGTTTTTCATACAACTTATGATAGTTTGGACAGTGGCGCCAGTTTCGGCGCTGATGTTAGTGGGCTCAACAGGGTTCCTGGCATTTGGTTTGATGACGCGTTTTTTACAGATGATACTGGAACCGTTACTTTAACTGAAAATGAGGAGAGTCGTGTGATTAGCTTGGTGGAGCAGGCCGACGCAGTTAACGAAAAAATAAATTATCATGATCTTCCACTCGCAGATTTGAACATGTATATTAATAGTGAGATTAGAATTGGTGAGTTTCTGGAAGATCCCGCAAGATCATTCAAGGAATTTTTAAAGTGGTATTCTATCCGACTTGAAAAAAAGGTGGATAGTTTAAAAACCGAGAAATTTAAAATACGCGCCTTTGAGAAAGGCGAAGAAGAATTGCAGTCTTTTGAAAACAATAAAGAGGACATTCTTGATCTTCTTCATGTATCACGATTACTCTTTGAAGCAAAGAATATTTTCATCAACAAGTATAACAACGCTGTGTATAAGACCAAGCATTTTGTCGACGATGGATCTGGAGACCTGATAGCGACAAATCCTGAGGGTTATGTGGCGGTCGATCATGATGGAAATGGTGTTAAATTCGTAGATAGGCTAGAATTCAGTCGTGCTAATTTCTTGGTAGATAAGTCGGCCAAATTTAAACAGAACGAAAGCCTTACAGTTTATTGGGGGACCGATGGGTTTTCCACCACCAAGACACTCACAGAGTGGGCATCGAATCTGCCGGCTTCCACCGGAAACAATAAGGTCCTCTACGAAAAGTTGCGCGCAGGAGTTCCTATTACTTCTCTTGTGAAGGAGGCAAAAAACGTCAAACAATCATTAGCCGCAGCTGTCAATTGGGGCCTCATCCAAGAAGAGTGGGCGCCACTCGACAAGCGCTGGCGAGAGGACTATGGTAAGGGCCCAGATCCCGCGCGCGACATATCAGGATATACTCCGCGTGGCCGCACCAAAGACAAATCTAGTGAGACCGTCCTCTACCTTCCGGGCGGATTTAAACCCCCTCATAAGGGACACTTTGCGTTGGCTCAAGATGCACTTGATAAAAACCCCGGGTCCAAATTAATTATTATGAGCGGAGAAGATCCGCGGGATGGTATAACACTTGACCAGGCGCGCCAGGTCTGGGATATCTATTTTAGCGCGCTCGGGGAACCGGGAGATGTTGAGGTCCGGGCTCTTAAGCCAGAATTTCAGCTTGACAATGATGGCAATAGAATGCAAAAATTCGTTATGGGTGCTGGTGTGAAGTACAACAAAAAGTGGGACGATGCACCAGAAGCAGCCAAGGGTGTAAGAACAGTTGACAAAGTTATTGATCCCGAAACAGGCGAACCTATGATGGTTGATTATCAAACACAAAGTCCTATAAATTCCATTGGAAATGCTGTAAGATTCACAGATAAGCCCGGGCGTGCAAAAATTGTGGCCTCGGGCGAAGATCCAGGAAATGCTGTCGCCATCGCGGAGTACTTACAGGGTCTTGGGTTAGACGTAGAACCAGAAATTGTTCCCGTACGAGTAAAAGATGAAGGTGGCACCGGTAAGATGAGTGCAAGACATATGCGACAAGCTATATCAAAAGGATTTGAAGCCTTTGTTCCATTTCTTCCTGACGAACTCAACGATCAGCAGGCACAAGAAGTCTTTACAATGCTTGGGGGGACGCTCGAAGAGCAAGCAATGGCTGGCGGCGGGATCGCGATTGGGGCCGGCCGGTTTCCCACCAACGGAAACAAAAAGCGCCCCTCGGGTGGCCACGAAAATGATGATCTAGGCATAGCGCGCATGGAATATAGAAAAGAAGACAGCAAAAATGAACAGCTAGTTAGTGAAGTAATGAACTATTTACTAGGAATATCGGTGGGCTAAAAATGATTGATCGTAAAGAATTTATAGAAGAGCTGACACTACGAGAAAATATACGTAAAGCTATTAATCTAGTTGTCACACAACGAAATAATAGAAAACTGTTAGAACAAAAAGACGAACAATATCTTCGAACAATTATCCAAGAGCTGATATTAGAGGCCCAATCGGCCGTTGCGTCCGTTGCGAAACATTCCAATACCGGTATTAACACCCTGGAAGATCTGCTTAAAGGAACAAATCTTTTAAGCGTACTTGAAACAGGATATAAGTCTCTAACCACAACTACACAGCAGCGGACTTCATATATGAACCATATTTTAAATGCTGTTAAAAAATCACTAGCCCCGGAAGAGTCGCGTAAGCATGCCGGTGAAGACGCCGAGCTTAATGAAGATATCGATATTGAAATTGGCGATCGGCCCGAAGACGACCCAGATTTTATCGATGTCGAAGACGATGGACCTGTCGAAGAAGAGGAACCGGATCCAAAAGAAGAATTTGGAATTGAAGGAGAAGACAAAACCGGCCGTAACAGGGCATATGACGATTTCCAAGACATCGAAAAAGTCATTTTAACGGCGTTTGATAATTTAGACAATCCTGAAGATATTGCTATGTTCGAAGAATACCTAGTTAAAAACTTGGCCTTATACTTCGAGAAATTTGAGGACCAGCTGGTAACTGACGAAGAAGCGCCTCCGGAGGCCGCAGAAGCTGTGGCCGATGAAGAGGCCGATGAAGCTGAAGGGACTGACGACGCTGCGACAGGTGTTCCGGGCTTTGAATTGCAGGAAGTACTGCGATATCTTAATGTCGACGATATTGTTGATAATATATTGTAAATGATAGAAAAGAAATCCAATAACCAGGGTTTCTGCAGAGATTTATCTTTTTCTAACAAATTAAGACAAGAAGGAAAATCTAACGAAGCATTTGAGATAATGCTATCGACACTAACCCTGGAACAATTAATCGGACTTAAGCTAGAGTGCTCATCTCGTCTTTCCGGCGGTAAGCTATATGGTTTTAATCTTTGGTCTAATGTAGTTAATATTGCTAAAGAAGCTCTATATAATGCTGTTATTAGTATTGCTAGCACCAATAAAGAAGCCACTAGAATATTGGGAATTAACGAACGAACGCTTAAGTCTTTGAAGAAGAGGTACAGAACAAGAGAAGAATTTGACATAGACCCATGATAACTCATAGCGATCGCTATGTCAAGAAAAAAAGAGGGGGCGGTTTGGGTTTTCGACTGGGATTACAGCCTTAAAGGGATGTCTCAGGACCACGGTTCGACTCCGTGCGCCTCCACCAAAAATATAAATATTTAATTAACATATACAAGTATATTATGATAATATAGTTCTTATAAAGATGTATAGGTTGTTAATACTTTTAATGTTTCTATGCTCTTGCTCTAATAATTTAACAAAAGAAGAAGTAAGAATACAAGAGTATGGAGAATTATATTTCACCATGGATTGTTGGTGGAGCAACCAGGAGCTACTCGCGCCGACTATTTTTCAATGCTCCGAAACGGTCGCGACGGATCTAATATCTGGTTATATTAGTCTTGCTGTCGAAGAGGATTTGAACGGCGAAGAATTTTTTTCAATATGCGGTAAAAATATAGTATTAAACACAGGACATCACATACATGACACATTAATACCAGCAATGACAGAGTATGTTTATAATTGTATTGATTCCTATGAACGAAACCTAGGAGATGAGTTTGATTGGATATGGGACAACCAAGCAAATATACTTCAGATAATTTGGCGCCCCGAGAACGATATGGATAAGGTTTTAACTCTTTTTATTGAAGAAAGAGCAGATTCTTCACGTGTTTTGGGCTCTGTTTATTATAAAACTGGATATTTTGACTAAATACTATATGAAAAAGATTTTAAGGCCACTAATAACTGTGGCCATATGTTTTGCGTTGATGACTGTGGCGTCATCCAGTCCAGCCAGCGACTATACTACAAATCATAAAAGAGCGCCGGCAGTTCAAAATCTTCCATCAAAGATAGCACAATGGGATCGGACTCCAACTGTGATTTTGTGTGAGTCCGCGCCGGTAAATAAGGATCAGGTTCATCTCGCGATTAAGTTTTGGGAGCGGTTGGGTTATAGATTCTTGCATTCACAACGTTCAGACATTCGTACCGAGCAGTGTAATCGGGGCCAACCAACGGGATATATTACTATTCACTTGGTTACGACCGATAAGCCGATGAACCCCCCAGCACTGGCGAAAACTCACTTTTATGTTAACAACGATACAAACAAAATAGAGTGGGCCACCATCTATATGAGAGCAGATGTAAAAAAGACCGTATTGGAACATGAGTTTGGGCATGCTTTGGGGTTTTTGCACTTTAATAGGATAAATCATTTAATGAACGACAAGTGGGAACTAAGCGGCTGGGACACGACAGGACTAGAGTCGAACCAACGATAGGTGATTTAGTTGTTTGCGTCGATGTCGTTAAAAAAGATATTAATGGACATAATAGAAAATTTATTGGTTTAGTCCTTGACAAATCTGCCACAGTCTGTAAAATACAAGTAATAGATACCGGCCAAGAACTGTCGTGGCCGGTAAATGCACTTTATTTATGGAAGGAAACAAAATGAGTACTAAAGAAGTAAATGGTGATCACCAAGAGGGCCCACCATGGCAAATTGTTGGGAAATTTCCCACATTTGAGGAGGCAGATTTGAAAAGAGAAGAGGTCTCAGAAGATGCCGAGATCCAAGTAAAAATTCACTATCAGGGAAAGCCGCGTAGTCGTTATTTTGCCGTGAAAACGCGTCCCGATCCTACGATCGCTTTGGAAGAGGCTCTTAACATTCGTCGAGCAGAGAAAAAGCGCCGGAAGGCTAAGCTCAATAAAAAGCGCCGGAAGAAGTGAGAGAGGAAACTCGAAGACAGCGCTATGATAGCAAGCTTAAAACTGCCAAGAAGTATCCGATTAGTCTCTGCGCTATCAATTTTCGCGTCGATGACAATCTTGGCTATCTCATTAGGAGTGCTGCTTGCTTTGGTGCAGAGCGCCTTTATGTGGTTGGACACGTGCCTGA
>Ga0080013_1005156_pt1 | contig 12348 bp, 15 predicted proteins | sample ETNvirenome_6_85_FD_69236 | JGI IMG/M metagenome (GOLD analysis project Ga0080013, IMG submission 69236) | Marine viral communities from the Pacific Ocean - ETNP_6_85 (SPADES assembly) (version 2) | ecosystem: Environmental > Aquatic > Marine > Oceanic | place: Pacific Ocean | collected 2013-06-19 | reverse complement strand
TATGGTACTCAAATGTGTTACCAAAAGTCCACAGGGAAACATTGCTAAGTTCATTAAGTTTATCTATAAATTCCAGCGGGCACTGACACTTGAAATTTGGGTGAGTTCCCCAAGGACGAGGAAACTCATTTGGCTGGGCGTATAGAAAAGTTTTATAAGAACTCTTAACTTTCTCCAGGTCCTCTGGGGTCTGTACATCCCCATCCAGGGCCATCAGGTAATAGGAATCCTCTCCTAGATCTATCTCTTGAAGAGAGTCGTATAGACGGGTCTCATAGTCTAGACTTTCCCATGCTTTTTGATACCCCTCGTAAATCCATTTACCCGCTCCCCCGGCATGATTCTTGATGTAAACTTTCTTAGGATTCATCCAGTATATCCTCCAAAAGCTTCTTTAGCCTAACCTTAGATTCATGATCTTTCAAAAATCTCTTGTGCCCATTCAGGGCTATTTCTTTAGCTTTATCGGGGTTAGAATGTAGGTAATTTACTTTCTTCTCAAAATCAGTAGCATCGGAGAAAGTGACTATTTCCTTATCTATGTCAAAAAATTCCTCTACACCTTCGTGATATTCCGTTAAAACAACACAGTTAGCTGCCGCCAACTCAAAAACTCTTTGCTTCATCTGAGTTTTCTTCTCTGGATCATTAGCATTTACACTAAGATTTATTCCTATCTTAGATCTGCAATAGAAATCAAACAGTCCACTAATACTCAAATCTTCAGCAAGAGTTACAGGCACTTTAGAATGAGAAAAGAACTTTTCTCTATCTTCGTTCATTCCTCCGACAAAAGAGAGTTCCATGTCTTTTTCAGTTTCAGGATAATACTTACTATTAGCGTACCAACCCCCCAGGAGAATGTTGTTATATTCAATTTCTTTAAATTTCTCAAGGAAAGAAGGCTCTGATGTAGAACAGTAATCAAAATGCCAGCAGGCCTGACGAGAAAAACTATCGAACCTCCAGGTATCATCGCAGAACCAATTAAAAGTTTTTGCTCTCCCTAATCTTGTAAGCTTAAGTATGTTAGCCCAAGGTTCGTAGGGAGTAATACGTAAATTTCCTGTAAGGCAGCAAAACACTAAATCTGGAGAAAATTCTCGTATTATCTTGTCGAAATCAGGCACTTCTGGATTCACGGTATCATAAAAATAGACTTCATGTCCCAGGGATATTAGAGGTTCATATAGATAAAATAATCCTACATCAGTTTCATATCCATTCTTTCGAGGATAACTTTGATTAGTTACGAGAAGTATCTTCATTTAGCAACTCCTTCCAGGACTCAAGAATTCTATCCTTGTCCCAATATTCAGCTTTTGCATCAGCAGTAGACAGGCCATCATATTCTGTCCCGGTCAATCTACACTCTGCTTGAATGTAGTTAAACGTCTCTCTACAAGAGGAATGATATACCTTAGATAAAGAATTGTACATGGCTTGCTTATCATCCTCGTGCCCCATCAATTGAATATCAATATTTTTATTTTTCGCTATCAGGGGTACTAAGGTAGTATTAAAATATGTCTCATCCGTTAGCTCTCCATACAAATGAATTTTCTTAAAGCCCTCTTTCATTGCTCGTGAAATTGATAGATGAGGTTGCTTATGACGATCAATACTTCCAACTATTCCTGCAACGGCGCTACTTCCCTTAGGCTCTTGCTTCAGATCGTCCAAAACGTTAGGTATAATCTTATAAGCATGATTTACTGCATGCCACGATCTCTGTGTATTCGATACATAATGAATCAAATCGATATTATCCAAAGAAATATCCTTTAGTTGAAAAAGATTAGTTTCATGGCAACTGAAAATACTCTTTGCTAAGCCCTCCGGAATAATATCTGGATTCAAAAAATGAAAAATAAAATTTACCCCATCCTTATTAAGAAAAGGGTTTTCACTATTAAGACTTTTTGCCTGACACCTATCTAGATGCCAATCATGAGGGCCATAGAAGGTACAATCAACTCCATTGTTGTTAAATAGGTTACAAAGATTAATAAAAGCAACCGTACTCCCTCCAGGATTACTCCATCCAGAAATGATTCTAACATTACCCATATTGAGCAGCTTCCTTTATCTCATCTATCTTTTTGATCTCATCTTCGTACTTACGATTTTCTCTTGGATCAAACTTTAGAGCTTTGAATGTTTCCTCGTAGAGATCTAACCTTTCATGGACCACAGTGTTAATATTAAAATTAAGTTCTGTAACAGAATGAAGCTTTCTACCCATTGCCTCCCTCTGCTTATGATTTTTAATCATTTTAGTAAGTGTCCTTACCCACTCCATCTTTGATGCACCAGGAGTAACAAGATATCCTGTTTCGCCATTCTTAATCGTTTCGTTGTAGCACCCCACATCAGAACATACTAAGGGGACCTTGTATCTCCCACACTCTGCTACTTTTATATCTGACTTTGAATCATTGAAGTTATTCATTTGAAGAGGAGCTATCGCTATATCCATGTTGGCGTACATCGCACCGTACTGATCAGGAGGCATTGCAAAGTGGATATTCCAGTTCTTGTGTCCTTTAAATCCGGCCAGGAGGACCCTCTTGTATCCATTCCACACATCCTGTTGCCAATCCTTAGGGTTCTTGCCTGCTTCGAAAGGAGGCCTCCCATAGAAGTCCCATATGATATTTTCTCGACCAACTTTTTGGTTAACCAAATTAGGAATACCTGCAAACTCTTTTACATCGGGATCATGATGGATACCCCCTGCCCATCCAATTCTAATCGGTCTCTTAGGGTAGGTCCTTGTTGTATTCCAGCAAGGTAAGTCATAATCAATTGCATTTTTAATAACGGCTAATGCCCCTGTAGCAAACGGTACAATTCTCTCTGCAAATTTACTTGAAGTAACACTAATAAGATGGGAATGGCCGTACATAAACTTAGTGATATTGCCCAGATCTTTTTCTTTATAAACACCATATAGTCTATGATCGTCGTATAAGTCAGTTAACAAATCATCAGTATCCATCTGAACAAATTTTCCAAACTCTCTAGCCTTCCCTACGACTCTCGCTGCGTAATTACCTCCGTAGTTAGAGATGTTGTTAATAACCACTATATCTGCCCATTTCAAATTGCGAAAGGTGAAGTCTTCTTCCCACGTACCCTTCTCTTTATCCAGACCCAGAGGATTTTCATCGATGATCACTTCAACCTCTTCGGGGTAGTGCTCTTGAAGTTTATTAAAGGGCAATATTGCTCTGTAGTAGGCACATCCCCCATCGTTCGCCTTAAAAACTAGTATCCTGAGTTTATCTTTATTAGCCATTTGCCTATTATAGTTTTCGATAATAAAAAAGGAGATAAGATTTATTTCTTATCTCCCTTCGGGGAAAGCTAGCAAAAGGTAACCCTCCCCTTGCCTAAACTTGCTAACCTTCGTCAAGGCTCTATCAGAGGTCTAGACCAAATTTTCTATGGTAGCACACCTACGAGCAGTTTCTTACCCCAGCGTTGCACCCACTCGGAGAACGTATCCTCAAACTTGGCTATCGCTACAGCAGACATATTAAGTGCGACTGCCTTTACACCATCCAATTCATGATCAACGTCATCCCCTTTTAGCTTCCTGACAAACAGATCAGCAGAATACTTACCAAGCCTCTCTGCCATCTCCTTATCCTCATCTGCGACTTTGGATTTCAGTTCGTTTAATAGATCTTCTAAGGGATTCATTTCTTAGCTGCCTCCACTCGATCTGCCCAGGAAGAAAGCACATCTTCTCTCAAGTCCTTCTGCATTGGAGTAAGGTTGGTATCGGCTCGAAAGTAATCGCTCCAGTCTTTCCCAACAAACTTCAATGTCGCTTCATCAGCCTTGACATAGGCCTCAACAGGGGAACATGCTGTCATACCGAAAAGTAGAGTGATCGTTGTCGCCAGAGTAATTCTAAATTTTCTCATCACTCAGTTCCCTCTCTTATCGCCTTTGCGTCTCGCTCAGAGTAACCTTCAGCACCGATATAGAACAGGAAAGGGACAGACAGTGCCGTGATAAGAGTCATAATCTCATCTACTGCCAAATCCCATTGGAACTTACCGACAAAAAAGGTTAACGTAACCATCACAGCATTTAAAACTGCTGCTCTAAATTTCTTAGATTTCCATAAATTTGTGTTCATACTTCTACCCTCTCATTAAAATCATTTGAGGTATCTTCAGCCTCATCTTCTTCCAGCCCAACTCCCGTTGCCAACGAGGGCAAGTAGTGTTGGGCATACTTCAGGACTGCATCAAACTCCTCCAGCTTAACCAAAGCTTGAATGTTATGCAGACTGTCCATCCATCCAGCAATCTCCTTATCCGATCCAGCAGCATCCTGCTTAATACGGACATTGGATTCACTATAATCCGGCCATTGACCCTTTTGGGTCCGTACAATCTTGAAGTCACGGCCTGCCTTAAGATCAGTAATGTCACCAATATCTTCATCCAGCATAATATTAATAATCTTCTTAAACAGGATTTCTCCTACCGAAAAGATCTTAACCCCCCCTTCATTACGATCTACAACATTCATGTAGAATCTGTTACGGGGCTTAATGCTCCTCGCCTTTTGGGCATACTCACCAGTCTTCCAATCTTCCTTATTTGCCTTGCTCACATTCCAAAGCTCATAGTAAGCGTCACAAAGAGGGCACGGCTCATTGTGGATCTTGCGGCAATGGACATTTCTCTTCTCATCACCTGGAAGTTCAATCCTATGGATCTTGGTCTCTGCATAGAAGAGGCCAGTTTCTTCATCCTTCGGAGGCAGGAGCCTCACATAGCTCACTCCTTCAGGGATCTGATAAAAAGAATCCATAAAGTTGGTGCCACCCCCCTTATTCTCTAGTTCTTGATGTTTCTTACGTAATGCGTCTAAGTCGATGCCCATGTTTTTTTTCCTTCGTTATTAGTGTTAAGAGAAGGTCTTAGCTTCGGCTCGTCTATTTGAGCTTAACTGGACCAAACAATCCTTCTTATGCTCTAGTCCCGAGACCAATGCCTTAAGAAGGTTGTACAAATATGTAGCGTCAATCGACGCTCGTTTCAGTGAATTATAGTAGGAGTCTCTGTAAATTAAAGAGTCCAATATTTTTTCTGTAGTCTTCAGCTTGGAGGCCTCCCGGCCCTCTAATTCCTTCATCCTGGCATCATGCCAGTAACGCTCAAGCTCTTGATTTGCGATATCTGCGTCCTTCTTAGCTTCCATCATCATTCCATGGAAAAAGCAATAAGTTCCAGGATGTGTACTCAGTTCCGTATCAACATCCATCCGATGTATTCTTTGAATCTCAACAGATATCGGAATAAACTCCTCCCATTTAGGATCAGCGAAAAGAGACTCTTTAATTTCTTTTAATTGCATCGCGTTCATAATAATTTGTCCCATACATCTTGGTCTACTATATTTAACGTACCATCAGCCTCTCGAATCAGATAGTCTAGCCTTTTACCTAACTTTGCCACTTCCATAGGGTCTTCCTCGTCTTCACTAAGAATTCCAAACTCGGCATTAAATTGAATAAATTCAGTTCCATCTGGTGACCGCTCAAAATTTAAAGTGTCTGGATCCATAAATCCCCAGTCCTCCCAGTCTGAAACCTTTATAGAACATTTAACTATTCTGCCTGGAGGAAAAAAGGGCAAACGAAAATCATCCATGTGATGGGTTGGGAATATGAATTCACCCATTAAATATAATCTCCGCTAATTCAGGATTTAAATTTTTAAATAAAAGAAATCCTCGACTAATTCTAGTAGTTAAATCTTCGTTGCTCACTTGAATCTCCTTTTCTTTTTCCGAATCAGAAGGACCCCCTAGACCTGTTATATCCAACAGTATATGAGTTATTTCATGCAACAATGTCTCTCTAGTTGTCTCTTCTCGCCCTTTCAATAAACTTACATTAAGATTTAACGTCCCCTTATCGAAGTTTACTGATCCGTACAAATCCTCACCAGTGGTATCCTCTAAAACCTCCAAAAAAACGATGCTAAACTTCCGCCATCCAGCATCAACATATGTTATGCCTGCTTTCTTTATTTGCTGTATTATACTGCTATTCCGTATTGTAACCCGTCTCTGCGTCATCTGCTAACTCTGACATTCTTAAAGTCTTATAGTCTATTTTTATAGGAACTATATATCTTTGTTTGGCATCCCTTGCCTTTAGTATGTAGGCTCTCATACTGCCATTAGCATACTCTTCTTCTGTCTGATTTAAAGATAATGCCCAATCAGTGGTCCTAATCTTGCCATAAGAGTCGCCCAGTTCAGCATCGGTAATTAACTTAACTACCCTCCCCTGGCGATTAGTCTGGGTTGCCGTCCAGACTAGACAATTCTGCTCCACAGCTAAACCTCTTAATTCCTCTGATATCCGTTGCTGAGCCATATACTCGGCATCTATGCTCCGACAGGGACGGAGAAGCTCCAGATAATCTACGCAAATCATATCCGGGGTAAAATCATTCCTTGTTTTAAGCTGATTTAGCAGCGCCCTAATTGTATTAACTGTTGCTTGCCCCGTAGGGAATTCTTTGATAACTAGCCTACTGTCCGAAAACGTGCTTCGAAACTTTTTCATCCGTTCGCCTAGACTTAGTTGGACTGAGGGTTCTCTCAGTTGGTTATACGGCAAAAGGGATATAACTGAATCAAACCTTCGACCAATTTTAACCTCAGACATCTCTAAAGAAATATAAAGAACCTTTTTATTTTGCATCAGGCATTCAGATGCTTGGTTTACAAGATATAAAGATTTCCCTACTCCTGGAGGAGCTACGACCATGCAAAGCTCCTTTCGAGAGTGACCCCCTCTTAAAGTTTCGTTGCAGGTTGGAAAGATGACAGGGAATTCTCCTGCGTCCTTCCCATCATCGGCCCATCGATCCGGTGTTGAAGCATAATAATCATGACCAGTATCAACATTCCTACTTATGAGTAGAGCTAATCTAACCCTTTCTTGGATCGCGCCGATTTTATCTTCTTTGAGGTAGACAACAGAATCTTTAATCGCCTGTTTCATTTCCTCCTTCTTAGCAAAGTCTTCGGCTATATCAAGGTAATATTCTGCGTTCTCCGTAGCAGATAAGTCAAGTTTATTGATATACTCTAGCTCATCTTCATATTCAATAATATGCTCACCCTCTTTCAGGGTGCTCCGAATTTCTTCTACTATAAAACTGTCTTCAGGTAATTTACTATACTTATTAGTATAATCCCTAATCGTTTGATAGATCTTCGAATGCGCTGGGTAATCGAAGTAGTCGGCTTGAACAAGATCTGCGGTCTGCACATAGAAATCGTTATCTGTTTTTGAGAGGTATAGAATACCCCTCTGAATGTCTTCTGAAAATTTGTACGCCATTATCCCATCCTCTGGGGGTGCTTGGGTTTCTCTGGTTTTAGTCCTCCTTTATCATAGGCTTCTTGCGTTAATTTTCTTGCGGTCTTCATTTTTTGTCTTGCTTTCTTATCTGAAACTTTTTTAATGGTGCCCTGTTTTTCAAAAAACTCATAATTGGGTTTCATCGGGGTATAATGCTCACCCCCAGTTTTCATTCTTCTCTTTGAGGACTTTATATTTTCCTTATAAAACTCTTCAGCATTTTCCTTGTCGTAACCTTCCTTCTGAAATCTCTCTTTACGTGCGTCAGTTACATACCAACCCTCCCCTATAAACTTAAGGCCCGGAGGGTTTTCCCAGGTTCTATTACACATTTTCCCACATTCAGAACACTTCCGTCTCTGAGCAGGTTTTGAAATAGGAGCTTTCACACTCCAAGCATTTGCACAAGTCTTACAATAGAACGGATAATAAGGCATGATCAGATGTTACTCTCTTTGCTAAACCTCATCATTACATCATCTTCATCTAAGAGAACAACTGTCCACTTAGAAACTGTAATTTCTCTACCTACACTCTCAGTGATCAATACTCTATCCCCAGTATTCCAAGTATTCAAACACCCTTCACCAGAACGTACCACAGTTCCTACGTTAGGCCTGTCCTGAGCAAGAGTTGGGATAATAATACCTGATCTGGTTATCGCCTCAGGGGTATCCCTTATAACGAGTATTCGCGCACCTAAGGGCTCAATCGCATCCTCCAGCCTCAGTTCCTTCTTTTCCTGCTCCTTCTCTTTCTCCAATAGCTTTGCCCAAGTTGACAAGGAGCTTTTCTCCGGGGCCTTTTTCGAATCACTCTTTTTTGTCTCAACTTTTTTCGTAGCAACTTTCTTTTTTATACTTTTTTTAGTCATGTTATCCACAATCTCCATTTAAAGTGCACACTGCACCGTTATCCGTACCAGTTTCTGAGTCTGCCAGTGTATACCTCTTAATATTTGCAGCGGTTAGAGGAATTGCCTCTAGGGGCTCATTACTTTTACTACTTGCTCTATAAACTGTTATCCCCTTCATGTCTGAAGCGTAATCCATGGCCGATTTTTCAAAATCTTCAGGAACCGCATCACTAGGTAAGTTAATAGTTTTACTAATCGCAGAATCAATATATCTTTGTACTACAGCCTGTAGTTTTATGTGATCTTCAGGCTTTACATCATAAGCCCCTACAAAAGCTTCCAAAGGTTCACCTCGTTTAAGATATTCCTTAAACAACGGGTCTAATACAATAGTTTCTTCCCACGCATTCGCTTTACGGTAACGCCTCTTATATATCGCGCTAAAGATAGGTTCGATTCCACTAGAAACTCCCATCACCATGCTAATAGTCCCAGTAGGAGCAATTGTCAGCATAACAGCATTTCGAATTCCATGTTCCTTGATAAGCATACGAATTCGAGGGGATAGCGTCCGCGCAAAATCTTCCTTCAAATATTTCTTTGCGTTAAACGCAGGAAAAGGGCCTTTTTCACGAGAAAGGTAAATGGAAGTGAGATAAGCCTCATTTCGTATAGTCTCCATCAGCCTTTCAGTAAACTCTAAACACTTTTCGCTACCATATACTATACCTAATTGAATAAGCATGTGATGGTAGCCTAAAATACCTAAACCAATTCTGCGGGATCTATGTCCTGCCTCACGGCACTCTGGAGTTGGGAAGAAGTTTACTGTTAGAACATTATCTAGAAATCTAATTCCTGCCCTCACTGTCTTTGCCAGTCTCTTCCAATCTACTTCCCCATCTAAAACCATATTAGATAGATTAACATGCCCTAAGCAACAATTAGCGTATGAGGGTAATGGTATTTCCCCACAAGGGTTGGTTTGATTCAATTCTTCAAAGTAGGATACATTTGTATACTTATTAGCTAGACTAATATTATAAATACCGGGGTCCCCTGACTCCACAGCACTTTTCCATAATTTACTCCATAGCTCTCTTGCTGACAAGGGGTAGAGTCTAATTTCTGAGAACTGGTCCTGGGCTGTGTTTAGGTAATGATTGTTAGCTCGCGCAAGGGCATCTTCCTCATCCATAGCTACTATATTGATAGTACAAGATATATCCTTGGTACCATCGAAAGCAGGAGTTGTCCTCTTTAAAGAATAAACATAATACTTTCTATTCTTAAAATTAAAATACCAAGGCTCATCATTATCACAAGCTTCGATAAAGCGATCAGTAATAGCCACAGAGATGTTGAAATTATTTAGCTCCCCCTGATCAAGCTTAACATACAAAAACTCTAGGATATCAGGGTGGGTCACATTCAATTGTGCCATCAAAGCAGTTCTACGGTTCTTCCCAGCACGTACATGATCTCCAATCTCATTAACCATACGCATCACAGAGACGGCCCCCGGAGCAGAGTTCTTTATATTCTGGATATCATCCCCTTTAGGGCGAATCTTGCTGAAGTTGAATCCTATACCCCCTCCTGCACAGGAGATCTTATATGTATCTTGAATAGTCTTACCTATGGACTCCACGCTATCTTCTGGTTCAATCGCATAGCAGTTAAGAAGATTGTACTGACCACTCATTCGGCCAGCCCCGAAAATAATCCTTCCACCAGGAACTAAGTCACCAGAAGAAATAGAGTCATAGAACTTAGCTGTCCACTTCTCTGCATCGGTATCTTTCTCCGCTGATGCAATCTGCCTCGCTATAACCTTAGCCCGATCAGACCATTTAGTTTCTCCAGGGTATGCATACCGTTGTTCAAAAATCTTCTGTCCTAATTTATCTAATTGCTTTATCGCCATCGCTATGCTTTCACTTTTGAGAAACCGTTGGTTTTTATTACAGTCATTCTAGCCGAATCATCAAAATAAGTTTTTAACTCTTTATTATGAGTGATAATAAAAACTTTTTTTCCTTTAATTATTTTTAACAAACTAGCTAATCCTCTTATACCTTCTGAGTCCATATTTTCAGTTACTTCATCAAAAAGCAGTAGATTGAATTGTTCTTTACTAGTCAACGCCAGGAGACTTTGTAATGCTAATAATACTGCCAAATTAACTTTCGCTTTTTCTCCACCAGACAAGGATATGTAGGGAACAGTAACTTTATGAGACGATATTTTTTCCTTCAATTCTTCATCGAATTCTATAAAAAACTGGCCGTTCGTTAACGCTGATAAATAAATGTTACATTGAATATTAAAATAATCTAAAATATTACGAATGACATATCTTATAACTCCTTGCTCCGAAAAGGCTTTCTCCCAGAAGCGCATTACATCATACCTTTTTCGGGCATCCACGCTAGATTTTTCTAATATCTCCAACTCTTTAAAAACCTCTTTCTTTTGATCCAACAAAGTTTTTTCTTCGCTGGCGAGATCTTTAAATTCTAGGAACCTCTTAAGATCCTTGGAGGAGACAGGGAGAGTGATCTTTTTAACCTTTAGCTCCAGTTTCTTTTTCTTGTCCCGAATATCCTGAACCTCCTCTTCCAAAAAACTTAAAGCAGAACAAAGATGCTTAATATCTTCCGCCCCCTGAGAAACTTTAACTACTGATTTGCACTCCGAGCACATCGTTCTTTTCTCATGTACCCCTTCTTCTATTTTAGTTTTAAACTCAATCGCTTCTCTCTCCCTGCCATCTTCCTCAGATAGTAATATCGCAAGTTGTTTCTGAAGGTCCCGAACCTTCTTTTCTGATTTAAGAATTTCTTCTAGAGAATACTTCTCATAGTTTTCTCTATTTTTGAATGAATCCTTCTTTTTCTCTATACCCTCCAGAGTCTTTTCAATTTTATAGTAATCGTCTCTCTTAGACTTATATAATGCTTCAGATACCTTAGCTTTCTCTCCATACTTGGACTTAGTGCTACGGATCTTATCCCTCATCTTGAAAATATATTCCAAGTTAAGAAAATTACGCATAATAATCCTCTTGTCCTCAGGGGTTGCCCCAAGGAAATCAAAGTTATTATGCTGACCAAATGCCATAGAGGCAGCAGCGACTTTAAAATTAGTGTTTAATGTTGCCTCAATAGTTCTCTGCGTTTCCTGAGCATGTTTCCCAGATAAATTTTCCCCATCAATCTCTAATTTTAAGGAGGTTGGGCGGGATGCTCGTCTGATCTTTATTCTATCATCAATTACTACTTCTACCGAGCAGTTCCTCCCGGCTTTTACATTTACGCGAGAGTCCTCATTACTTTTCCGTAGCGTCTTCCCAAACAAGCACCAAAAGATGGCTTCAAAAAGAGCACTCTTGCCGGATCCATTAGACCCACCGGAATCTCGGTTTTTTCCTTCTATAAAAATCAAACCATTGAATTTATCTAAATCAATAAGTTCATCTTTATACGAATAGAAATTTTTAATATGGACAGAGTTAATCTTCATCTTCTAATTCCTCAAGTCCATCCATTATGGACTCTTCATCGAGGGACGTATTTTGATTCTTTACATACTCCTGTAATAATGCTCGATCTATCTCTACCATTTCTTGCTCAGAAGAAGATAGAAAATTAAAGTCTTCATCTTTTTCTAAAAGGGGATCAAATACAAATTCAAAATATCCCACCTCTTTCAAATTGTATTTAGTAATGATATCCTCTCGATTATCATACTCTAGCTGTGGGAGATGAATCTTAACTAGCGAAAAGTTTTCCGGGTTATGTATATCATCCAAATGATAGGGAATCTCAGCCAGTTTTAAATTGAATAGGCGAGGACCTCCCTTAGTTTGTTTACGGATGATGGCACTTTTTATGATCTTCCCGTTGTGGGTGCTATTTGCCAAGACATAGTAGTAGCGAGGAATATCACCTATGAAATGAGGAGTTGTGTCATAAGGAGTTCCGACAACATAAACGTTATCTCCTATTTCTCGATTTTCATGGATATGTCCTAAGAAAGTGACATTTTTAAACTTATCTAGAGATATACTAAAATCTGCATT
>Ga0080013_1005154_pt1 | contig 12349 bp, 18 predicted proteins | sample ETNvirenome_6_85_FD_69236 | JGI IMG/M metagenome (GOLD analysis project Ga0080013, IMG submission 69236) | Marine viral communities from the Pacific Ocean - ETNP_6_85 (SPADES assembly) (version 2) | ecosystem: Environmental > Aquatic > Marine > Oceanic | place: Pacific Ocean | collected 2013-06-19 | reverse complement strand
TGTCAACGTACTTCTGCAGTGGAGGCTCACCTCGTACTTTGTTGTGAAGTGGGAGGTCTTTCCATTTGGAGCGTGCTCCATCGTATGCTTGTAAATGTATCCGACGTTGACCTGACCAAGGAAAATATCCTTGGAGTTTTCGCTCATGCGGTCTACTGTTATTATTTCTTGGTTGGTGGGCAGAAGGAGGTAGCCGTTACTGAGTCGCTTTGCTTTCTCCAGCTTGGAGCATAGCTCCTTATTGGAGTTAGAGTAGTACAAACTCTTCGGCATCCAGACCCTCTTTCCTTCTGCATTCTTTGATACTACGCCTTCGTTCCAGTTGCTTGGGGGTGTTGACTCTGACATTTGTTTCTCCGTTTAACTATTGGTTGAATCTCATGTAGTACATATACTCTGGCATTCTCAGGTTTGCAACCATTGGTTGAAAATAAATCAAAATAATCGGCTGATTGCTTGTAAGAGGCATTCGTAGGCCTCTCTCTTAGAATAAAATTGTCCTGATATTTGCTCCCAACCTTTCTGTCCGTAGGTTCCGACTTCCGCACTCAGCATCCAGCAATCTGCTTGACTGCCTTCGCCTTTGCTGATGTTGGCATCGATTACGAGACCTGAAGTGGAAACTCCCGAGTATTGGTAATTACCAGCGAAGTTCTTTTTTGCTTTGAGTGCTGACATCTTGCCTCCTTTCAACTATTGGTTGAACATCATGTAATACATATACTCTGGCATTCTGGGGTTTGCAACCATTGGTTGAAAATAAATCAAAATAAATCTAAAAATGTTATGCTTCTCTCCCCCTCAGAGATGGAGAATCCCATGGCGCCCTCGGTAGACACACGATCCCCGCTTCAGTCAAAAAAGTTTTGCGCGGCGATGACATTTAATATTTTATGGCTGCTGATGATTGGCTATGGCATCCACCTGGATGTGAGCGATCCTGTCATGCTGGCCATGGTCATCACCTCAGGGTCGACTCAGATGGTCTACCTGGGCGGACAAGCCGCTGTGGACGCATATCTCTCTAAGATGGCGTCTGGTTTCAGGAATATCACCAAGGCAGCGTCTGAGCCTAAGAAGCCCACAATAACGATGCCTCCCCCTCCTAGTGGGTCTCAGACTCAACAGAAGCTATCAATTGATCTAATTGAAGGTTGAGCTCGTCGACTTTGGCCTCTTGAGAGTAAAGCGACGAATTTTGGGTGTTCACCTGCTCAACCAAGCTCTGCCCCTCAGAGTTTACATAGATGGGACAATCCCCGTTGGTGGCGACATCTTCGTGTGCGAGTCGATTGGCGCCACAACTAACGATTAGAAAGCATATCAGTAAGCGCATCAATTTTCTCCCCAGTGGCTTCGGTTTTTCCTTCCAGACGAGCAATCGTAATTTGATTCTCTTGCACCGTCTCTGAAATTTTATCAGAAGTCTGTTTAGCTGACGAGATTTCAGAGGTCAACTCAGAAATTTTCTCCGTTTGAACAGCCAGCTTGGTGTCAATCGACCACGCCCAAATCAAGACGGGGATGAGGATTAGACCGAGCCAATCCTTGAGAACAGAGAGGGAAATCACAGGATTTTTCGGATTCGCAGATTCAGTGCCCAATGGTCACCTCCGCGATAATAATAATCAATTCTGCTCAGAAATGCTTTTCTTTCGCGCCGCGAGTAATCGTAGCCCTCCCTTGCGTGGGCCTCCTTCTCTCTCGTTCTCACACTCAATGAGCACGTCCAGGAGGTGGTCAACTCCCCCTTCTTCGACGAATTGCTCAAGCTTGGGGAGCGAGAAGCCAATCAATGTTTGGGCGAAGCGCTTGTCTCTCTCCTCTTGAGTCATAGGTTCTTCCTCTGGAGTTGGTGGGGCAGGTGGAGGCTCAGGCTCAGGCTCAGGAGTCGGCTCTGGTTCTACAGCCTGTATCTCTGGAGCCTCTTCCTTAGGCTCTGGGGGAGCTGGCGATTCTTCGGGAGGTGCCTCAGTGATTGTGTTCTTTGCCACCAATTTTTCAAATTCTGCTGTGGAGCACGACCCACAGGTTTCTTCGCTCGTCCAGACGATCCAGTCAGGAAACTTTCCCTTTGGCGAATGAGCTTGGCCTTGACCTGTGACGGTCATGCCTCCATATACAGCGCCTGTGATAAAACTATTCGACATGAAGCCTCTCTTTATGCGCCGTTTGATTCGTCGGCGGCTTTTCACGCTGCACTTTCATCAGCTTCAACAACCTCTTCAGCCGATACCTCGTCCAGCTTAATTTCCACTGCAATTTGACCCTTAGTAGGGGATTCATAGCCCCACTCCTCCAGGATAGCACAAAACCCGTAGAACACATCTATGTGGTCATATTCCTGTTTTACCTGATCGTCACACGCACTCCAACAGTTGGAGGCCAATTCCATCACGTTGAGACGGATCATCGCGCGGGGGTTTACGTGGTCAATCGCTTGGGTGACCACCGCTCTGGCTTCTTCTTCCAGAGACTCCTCCAGGACGCCCTCAAAAGTCTTCTTAACCGCTCCGTCCATTCTCATGAACCAGCCATCGACCTTGGCCTTGCGACCCTCGACGATGTTCGCATATTCCGACTGCGTGAGACCTATCAATTCTTCTAATGTAAACGCCATAAGTTTCTCCGTACAACCATTTATAGCAAATCGTTCAACGGTGCAACTGCCACTTTCCACGATGAGCATTTTTCTTCTGGAATTTCTTCACCTCATTGCGCCACCAGAATCGATCAAAGCGCGTCCCGAAGAGGTTGCTCGCCCTCTTATCGCAGACCTGCTCTTCGGGATCAAGCTCATGAAATCTATCGCTTCTTGGGTCCACGCCTGGAGGGCTTAGAGAGTCAAACTTCTCTCTCAGGTAGTCGTTCTCGCCAATTTCAACGTGACACAGCTCATGAGCCATCAGCCATGCGATTGAGCGTGGGTTTTCGGTGTCGTCTACAAAAACATAAGAATTCGGCCCCCTGGTAAACGCTCGGAATTCATATGCGAAGGGATGGGTGGTCTGAGGGTGAAATTGAGGAATGAGGCGCCTTGGAATAATTCTCAAAGTGCTACCTGGGAGAGCGAATGCTTGCTTAAGCATTGCTATCTCTCGCTCTGTAGGTTTCCAGGGGCGAGCTTCATTGTGAATGAGGAGTTTAAACATTGCACACCGTCAAAGGCTAAGTTAATTTCACTTTAACACCTTCTCTTGGGTGCTGGTTGATTGAAGGAAGCCCTGGCCATTCATCACTTCGATGGCCAGGGTTTATTTTATTGCCAGCCCAATCTCTCCTTGAGAAATTCATCGCTGGCCTCCAGGTCACCAGCTCCTCCAAGTCGTCGCTGATTAAAAGTCAGCCGACCTACTTCGACGTTTTTGTCCTTGATAAATAGGATGACCTGGCGATGGATGTTTTTAACATCCGCAAGGTTCCAATCACTGACGCTGATTGCATCAACGTAGAGATGCTTCTCAATGATTTTCTTTACCAACTTTAGGGTCATTTGACTTTTTGGGCAATCATCATCAATCTGACGTGCCACCCAGAAGTCTGGGTTCTTGTCTGAAATAAAGTGCAACACTGACATTCTATTCTCCTGTTTGATTCCTATGTATCATAACAGTAGCAAATCAAGGAGTCAACCAGCAGTTGATCAAGGCAGCGTAAAGTCGCTAAACCCTGTGATGTCAAAGTCAATATTCTCAATCCACTCGTCGCCCCACGGACTCATCAGATCGGGAAGGAGCCACTCCTCCACCGACTTGGCCAGCCCGTCGAGGTGGGAGTAGTTTTTGGTGGAAAACGATCCAGGATAGCGACCCGATGGGTCGTCGGGCTTTACGTTCATGCCCAACACAAATGGCATGAGATTTCCGATGAGCTGGGGGTCAGTAATCTGTAGCTCTTTTCTCTTGTCGGGGGGCACGTCAGCGAAGATTCGCATGAAGGCGGCAGTGAGAAATGTGAAGGTAAGGACCTCAGCGCCAGTGAATGGGAAAGGAAGGTGTGTGCCCATGGAGGAGATATAGCCATCGTCCCAATTCGCTGGCAGCATGGCAAACCATGCGTTCTGAGGCAAACAAGTGTGGCAGGTCACATCAAAATCTATGTTTGCGGTGTTGTTGTAGAGACTGCTCGAATTGAAGTCTTCCTCCCATATTTCCTCCATGCGCTCTACCCAACTATCGTGAGCATAATCTTTCCAATTCCAGATCAACTCACCGTCTTCCTCATAAAGCCATCCCATGCCCTCCTCATCGCGGGGATTGGCCTCCATAAATGCCTCCTGGGCTTCGGATGAATTCCATTTGCCTTCCAAATACTTCTTCGGCTTGATGGTGTAAAAGCTACGGTCGGTGAGGTAAAGAATTCTCTCCTGAGGCTCTATGGGACCGTATGCTGGAGCTTCGGTGTACTCGGTGTCAAATATAACTCTACCATCGTACATTTTCCTCACTTCGCCATAGAGAGCGCTCTCAGGGTCGACACTCAAGCCACGAGCCTTGGCAGTCACCTCTACGTCAGGGCTCACTACCCAAGAAGACCCTCCAAATCGTGAGTCCCTGGCCAGCTCATCCAGCCTGTCCCATCCAGCTACGTAGTTGGGTCCTCCTACCATCAGTGGCAGACCATGGCTGTCGAAGATTCTTTCTTCATCGAAGAGGAATTTGTAAGGGGGCCATGTTCGGTGCGGGATGGTGTTGGGATCAATCCACCACTGGGGGTAAGTGTCCTTCGTCATACCATGAAAGGCGACCATGAGGCTGATGCGAGGGTCGTTGTACTGAGAACGAGCGCTCCGTCCGCCCCTATCATTGTAATCAGTGTCCACGTCTCTTTCTTCATGAGGATAACCAGCCCTGACGAGCTTAGGGACACTCTGAGCCACCTCGACGAACGCCCTATAGATTGGGTATGCCCAGTCCAAATTAGTGCTCTTAGGGTTCCAGTCCATAGCCTCTGCTAATGTCACCCCCTGCTTTGCGTAGTGGGGGTCGCCTGAGACGAATAGGCGCATCATTTTCTGCTGAGGAGTGTCTTCGGCATCCTCCAGGTCATCGCGCCCGTAAAAAAGGGACGAGATAAATTTATCTACCTGGGAAGCCATTTACTTTCTGCGCCGACGATAGTCTCTGCGAGAACGAGACATGTCTCCCTTGTTTCCTCCCCACTTGTTCCTCTTTTTCTTGCTCAGTAGACCATAGAGAGCGATGAGGGATAAGGCTGTACCTGTAATGGCTGTTCCCATGTTTCCTCCGCTTCCAGGGAGGTTGATAACAGGCTCAGACCCAGGCGTAGCTGAAGGTGGGGGAAATTGCGTGGGAGCAGGGAAGGAGCTTCCTGGCCCGCCGCCTCCAGAGCTTCCTCCTTGCCACGCTCCATAGTCTTCAGAGAGAAGAGCGTCTAACTCATCGTCCAGACCATCTGTTTCAGGGATAGGAGCTGGAGGAGCATAATCCGAGTCATCGTCTTCCTCAACGAGACCATGATCAGCCATGAGTTTGGCCTTTCTCTTCGCCTTAATGACATCACGCACCTCTTGGAGTTTCTCCAAAAGACCACCGTATTCGTCGTTCATACTCACCTCACTTCTTCAGGAGAGCCAAAATCCCTATGAGGGCAAATCCTGCCCCTGCGATCATCGCGCCATTATTGTCAATCTTGCTCTCTACAGTGGCGATAAACCCTGGGGCTTGTGGGGCTGGAACCGAAGCCGTCTCGCTTACGACGAGCATTTCTCCGCCACCTTGGTCTACGCTTTGACCAAAGGACGGTTCAAATGATGCTTCCAGGGCATCGAGTTCCATATCAAGATTGTCTTTAGGCATTGGGAATCTCCTGTTGTACGCACAAGCATAATACATGGGGGCTTTTGTTTCAACTGCAAACTTGACCACCGCAAAAGAAGTCGTTACGTCAGCAGGGCAACATAAAAGCCCCTGCCTTATATCGTGCAACCCTCCTGTGTGGGGGCTTTTTTATTTTCTACCCTTGCGGTAGGTCTTTCGGAGCCACTTCTCGTCTGATTCCAGCGTTCTTCTGGTAGAAGGCTTAATGGTGGCATTCTCGGTCAGAACGCTCACTGAGCCCATGGTTGACTCATAGCCATATTTCTTCACAGAGCGGCGCAAAAGAGCGTGACGGGTGGCTGCGGATTTGCGGGTGTATCCAGGACCACCCAGCTTACCCTTGCGCTGAATCCACGGTTTTTTGTTCTTGTTAGGTCCCCCTTCGGCCCCTCTTGAAGTCCGACCTGGATTTCCTTGGTTCTTAATATAATATGAGGTCGGCTTGATCCACCTGCGCTTCACCCTGGTCCCATTCTTGGTCGTGTACGCCTTGCGCCAATATCCTTTTCGTCGAATCAGTAGTCTTTTAGCCATGTTAGTCCTCAATCAGCTCTTCGACGGCTTCTTGGGTTGGGTAACCTGATTCTCTTCGAAACAGGTCGAGCCAACGATTGGCAGCTTGAGCTTCTGGGCTGAGTGTTGAAGCGGGTATACGCCTATGAATTCTCTCTAAAAACTTCTTCGCTTTGCGCTTCTCCTTGGGAGAGGCGTCTGGGTCCGAAGCTGTTGCATAGGCTTGGGTGTACTTCTTTACACCTGCCCCCACTGCCTTTTTTGCCCCCCATGCGGCTGCTGCGCCTAAGAGGCTTCCATAATACCCTTGGTTTCCATGGAAAACTGGGTCTTGCCACCACTCCAGGTCTGCAGGTTCTTCCCACCACTCCCCTCGTTCAGGAACCTCGTCTACCAGCCCATCTCCATCAAGATCCCACTTTCTATATATCTCTGGAATATGGGAGGAGGCGAATCCGCTTGTCATACGCTCAAACTGTTTCTGTGTGGGCATAGGCCTGTCAGTCCACTTATCTACTCTTTGAACCCATCGATCTAACCGATGAGCCTTGCGAAGTCTGCGTCTGGAAGCCTCATCTGGGTTAGCCATAGCGTCAGCCGACTTGACCATGCCCTTCATGAACCTTTTTGCGATCCTCTCCCCCTGCGCCCCATAGGTGTCAGAGTAGAGATCATCATCGGGGTCCCAGTCATCCCATTCATCCCAGTCATCGAGATAAGCGGTGGCTTCTGGGGCTTTTTCGTATTTTAAAATGAATGCGCCTGGACGAGCTTCAGAGCTGGGGCGTGTGGAATATCCTGTGATTTGATAATCAGGATTCGCATCAATCATCACGTCAAAGTCCAGCACCCCTTCTTCGTTGGCGAATCCTACGGCTGCGTTGAATTTTGCATTCGCAGTGCGGAGAGAGAAGATATGGTCGAGGTTGTTGTCCTCCAAATACTCTTCCATTGAGGACAGAAGAACATCTGCGCCTGTTGCTGGAGACTTTGACACCACGGTCCAATTTCCAAAATACCAAGGACCATTTACCTTAATATGAAATCGCGCAGGATTGCCCTTTCCTGTCCAGGTTATCTTTGCATTGCGGTGTTTGGCGAATGGTATCGTCGCTTGTGCCATGAGTTTGTTGCCCTTAAGCCAAAATGTGCGTCTCAGAGATATAACGGGTTCGATGGAGTATAGCAGCAAAATACGATATAGAGAACGGAGGAGTGTTCATGGGTTACGGTACAATATACAGAGATCAAGTCATCTTGATGGAGCCAGCGGTCAATCCCAATGACGCTGTTCGTCTCTCTCAGGTTGGTGGCGTAGCCAGCATTTTCTTCAACACCGACCTACCATTCCCGCAAGGGGATGACTTTAATTATGACATTATTGCTCCCCTGGGATTTGTCGTAAGCGCGATAAAGGTTAAGATGAGCACTGTGAATTCGGTCGGCACGGCTACCTTTACTGCCACCAATGTTTCAACAGGAAACACCGTGCTCAATGCTGCAAACTATAACCTTGGTTCCCTCGTTGCGTCGACGGTGACAGGCTTGGGGCTAACCGCTACCTCAGCAGACAAAACTTTTGCCGTCGATCAAATCCTAAGGATTAACATTTCGACAACGTCCGCTTCAGCAAACGGTTTGGGTTTGTACCTCCTGGTTGTGGGGGCGGCATCATAGGAGTCTACATGGAGACGCTGCTTTGCATTGCTCTGGCCCTTTATATTCTCTCCCAACTCTTGCCCCCTCCCCCTCGACTATGAACCTCCTCACGCCTCAGTTTATAGGCCTTAGCCTACTCCTCATCGTATCCATAATCATCATCGGGACTTGCCAAATAAAGAATGTAGGAGGCGGCTGCGCTGGAGAAGCCCCAAGTGATGAAGCCGATCATAAAGAAGATGGGGGTTTGGTAATCAACGGAGAGGGAGAAGAAGTGCAGCAGGAAGAAGCTCCAGCCGACATGAAATCCAGTGCAATAGGGACACTGGAGTAATTTATCGACAGCTCCTATCTTGCCTTGCAAGAACGGCATCCGATAGCGGAGCATGAAGACGATGCCATAACAAGCCAAGAGCGTGGAGAGGGAGGGCAACACAGGGGCAAAGTCGGTCATTTTTTCCTCTTTGTAGGCTTGATTTTACAGCAGTTGGTCCTTTTGCGATGCTTAAAAAACTTTGCACTGCGCGGAGCTTTGCGAGCTTCTCCCACGGTGCATTCTGCTTGGAGCCCTACCGTGATTTGATTTAGAGCGGCGACAATATCCTCTACTTCCTCTCCCAGGTCAACCGCTACCATCCTTTTTTTCTCCGCACGAACCAGCTCAAGGACGGCATCTCCCAGCCCAATCGTCAGATTTAACTCGCCTTTTCTTTTGGTGGCCATGTGCGCTCCTTGACATAACAGAATAGGAGTGTAGATATACTCTGAACCAATAGTCTTGACAAGGAAAGAACCAAGCATGTCTACCAAGAAGGACACATTCAACTACACATATTCTCTTGAAATCGACCCTGAGAATCTGAAGCCTATCACTGACCAGGTTGCGAGATTTCTGGGCATCGTCAATGACCAGATGGAGAGCTCACTGATTTTCGCCCGCAAAATGCGTGGAGGAAGCGGAGGCGGAGGAGGCTTACGCTCCAAGAAGTCTCAGAGAGAGGCTCAGGAGGAGCAAGAGGACGCGGTGGAGATGATAGCCCAGCTCATCAGCGTCATCAGAAATCATCCCTCTCTCGATATTCTCCCCAGCATTGAGGATGAGGTGGAGGACACTGCAGAGGCCTATGAGCGCTACAAAGAGGTGCTCACCTTTGATCCTACAGATCCAAGCACGTTTCCTGGAAATATCATCGACGAATGATCCTATCCTGGCAGCGGCTTCTCCTTGATTCTCGCTGTCTTTAATCCATCTACGCAGCGTTTTATTTTGTCGATTGTTACGGTCGTAAGGTTTCCAGTAGTGCCTTTATAGAACCAGCCCCTCGTTTTTCCTGGAGTCTTTACTCCAAAATCCATTAGATTATTCCAGGACGCTTCTGGGGAGGAGAACATTGGGGCATTAGAAGCGTTAATCGTCTTTCTCATTTCTTTCAAATGGCTTTGGTCGTAGGGAGGGAGAGGACCTACTGCGCCTTTCTCGTCTGCCCTTTTTCCTTCCATTGTGCGGCAAATGGCGCTTAGAAAAACAAGCTTGTCGGCATGTTTTCTCACGAAGGCACTATTTTCGCGAGTCATGTTCGTCGACCGTCCGCGAGAAGATCCGAGTAGCTCTGCATCTGTCAGAAAGTTGGCGAGCCAAGTGAGGAGAGGCCGATATTCTCTAAATGCTTTCGGCGCATCCCATTTCTCACTCTCCAGCATCTTGTTCACGATCCAGGCTACTTCCATTGCCATGCGAGGGGAAACGACATAGGGGGTATTCTGAGTTGAAGGATGCATCAATAAGGACGCTTCATCGGATGTGCTTTCTCGGTACAACCCCTGGGCGAAGGTTACGGGGTCCATAAACATATCTGCGGCTCCACCCAGTAGGCTTGCATTGTTAGCGAAGGCTTTGATATGCGGAGGGAAGTCTTTGGGTTCCACCTTCCTGATAAATCCATACTCTTCCTCCGTTGCTCTTCTCGACATGAGAATAGCCATTGAAGCGATTTTCTCCTTCATTTTTTGAAGGGTAGGAAATTCGCTGTTAGGAATCCACTTCATTGTCATTGGATTGCTGAGTCTATTTATCTCGAAAAACCCCGCTCCATCAGTAACATATGCGAGGGGAACGTTTAGGGAGGCCGCGTCTCTGAGCACCTGCCACACAGCCGAGGCGCCCAGCTGCAAAAGATTCTCGGGTGATGGTCTTCTTTTAGTGGGGGTTTCATCCGTAAAATTGTAAAAGTATGGTTCGGATCCCCTCTTTCCTCTGTAGGGAGATTTGGCTTCAATTACTGCCAAAAATGAAAAGACAGGATCAGTGGTGAACAGCAGTATATCAGGGCGAATGTTATCGCCTTTTTTCTTGCTCAATTTATAAGATTTACCCACTTGAGCGAAGCTCGTTTTTTTGTCCGAAGCTAAATCGAATGACCATCCTTTGGCATCTAAAGCGGGGTATACATACTTTACCAAAATATCTTGCTCAGAGTACATATGCCTCTGGAGTGGAGACGGGAAGTGGTCAGTGAGATGAGGCCTGTTTTCACTGATCAATTTTCGTGCGGACCTTTGCTTTTGAGCTGGAATCACTCCATCTGGCGTAATGACATCTTCCACAAGACTCTGCGACTCTGTTACATAGGGATCTGCCTCAAAATACTCCCTCATTCGCTCTAACATTGGCTTGAAGGGATTATCAAAGAATATTTGTCCATTCGATAGGAGGCGTCCAAGCCTTAGCGCTGTTTTGTATTCCTCACTCTCAGGGGATTCGGGGTCGAATAGCGACCTTAATACGACGACCTGTTTTCCGTCTAAATAAAATGGAAGATCGTCTCCAGGGCTGGGGATTTTGTCTTTGGCGAATAAGACCGATAAGTGGGGCTTATCTATAGGATCAGGGGAGCCTAAAAGCTCCAGCTCTTCGACTCCTTCCACCCACTTTTTGTATTTTTCGATGAGATATTCAGGGGTAAAAAAGCTATGCTTTACTGGCGGATTGTCGTCTGTCTTTATCCAAGTGCTCTTATCGTGATAGTTGATGATTTCGGGGTCTAATATGCCCGTTGTATCAATAAAAACAGCTTGAGCCTGATCGGCCAGGATGAAGAAGGGGATACGTGTAGAAGCGGTATATCCCATAATCTGAGACAATTTGTGTATGGAGTCTCTGGCGCCTGAGGTTTCAAGCTTTAAAGAATATCTGTGTCGCCCCCCTATAGTCCACCCCCGCAATTGAAACAGCGGATCTTCCCCTATTTCCAGAGGGTTTTTTCCTGCCTTAGCCTCCAGGATAGCCAATGGAAATCCAGGGGTCGCATAGAGGATGGCATCTGGTTGCCCGCCTCCTGGGCATACTATCCGTGAGCATCCTTCTATGTGTTCAAAGGCAATCGTTCCAGGCTCCATTATCACCTGGGTGCGGAGATCCCATCCTGATTTCTTTAGTGCTGGCACGATCTTGGCAACTATTGCCTGTGCCTCGGAATGGTTGTAATCTGGTCGATTGAACGGCACAGGAGCCCTTCTTATCTCCTCACCAATATATTTCCCTTTTTTGTCATGCGCGAAAGGGTGGACGTGCGCGGGGTGTGTGAGAATGCGATGTGGAGGCAGATGTTGAGTAGCGGGTCCATAATAGCGGTTCAAGCCTTTCAATAGATTGTAGCGGTGCTCATAAGAGTTTGGGGCAAACTCAGCTTGGATCTCCTCTATCTTATTCTTCATGGCCTCTTTAACAAGCTCTCTGGGCATCCTTCCTAAGTTGCGTTGTATGGATTCGTCATTTGGGAAGAAATATTTCATCTTCCAACCCCAGTGAGGTCCTGCTCTCCTTGAAGGAGGGCGATTCCCAATGACATAAGCACTGTGTCGACCAAGATGAACAGGATCGGGCGTGTTGGGATTAACTACAGGCATATTGACACTCACAAACAAAGAGAGATGAAGGCTCTTATGTATACTATTTGACGCTTAGGTGATAATGGTCTGACTCTGTTATATATTTGACCTTGAGCCCTGTCCTCGCTTCTGCCTCAGCGATCATCTGATCGAGCGATAGGCTACCTGGCGTCACATTAAAGTCCAAGGCGTTTCCTCCCATGTGCCCGCTCTTGGAGCGCTTGGCCCAGAGGGGGGCTGTCGCGTTGGCTATCTTGAGCATCACGTCAGCGGACCACCCTCCAAATTTCCCTGCGCCATCTCCCCACTTGCTTCCTGAGCGTGGGTATAGATCGCGGTCCCACTCTGAACGATATTGGTTATAAGCATTGTAGATGTTCATTGCCCCAGCAGATCGACCATACAGTCCGAGGTAGTAGTCTCCAGGGTTAGAAATCTCACCGTTGGCA
>Ga0080013_1005150_pt1 | contig 12364 bp, 2 predicted proteins | sample ETNvirenome_6_85_FD_69236 | JGI IMG/M metagenome (GOLD analysis project Ga0080013, IMG submission 69236) | Marine viral communities from the Pacific Ocean - ETNP_6_85 (SPADES assembly) (version 2) | ecosystem: Environmental > Aquatic > Marine > Oceanic | place: Pacific Ocean | collected 2013-06-19 | reverse complement strand
TCCATTTCGTAAATTAAAACACATACACCACATATCAGATATACAGATTCGTAATCTTAAAAGACATAAAGAATACGAAGAAGTTTTTGAAAGAACTTACGAGGAAGTACGAAAACATAAAGATAATGCAGTAGCTTATATCGGTGGTGATATAGCTCACTCTAAAACAGATATGTCACCAGAATTGGTTGACCAACTATCAAGGTTATTTAAAAATCTAGCAGATATATGCCCTACAATTATTATTGCAGGTAATCACGATTGTAATCTAAATAATCGTTCTCGCCTTGATGTACTCACACCTATAGTTGATAATCTTAATCACTCAAATTTACATTACTTAAAAGATACAGGTGTATATAAATGTGCTGACACATCATTTGTAGTATGGGATGTTTGGGATAATAAAAAAGATTATATAAAAGCGAAAGATGTAGAAGGTGATACAAAGATTGTATTGTTTCACGGTACAGTAGATAGATGTGAAACTGATTTAGGATTTCGATTACCTTCTGATGTGAAGATTACTCAATTCAAAGGTTATGATATGGGATTGTTGGGTGATATTCATAAAAGACAACATCTCAATAAACAAGAAACTATTTCTTATTGTGGTTCATTAGTTCAACAAAATCACGGTGAAGGGCTATCCCACGGTTACTTATTATGGGATGTTCCGAAAAGAAAATCAAAGTATATTGAAATAAAAAATGATTATGGTTATTATACACTTGATATTGATAATGGTGTAGTTCCAGAAATAAATGATATGCCAAAGAAAGCTCGTTTAAGAGTTAGAGTAGCAAATACTTCAGCTACAGGACTTAAAAAAGCTTTAGCAATAATACACGAGAAATGCGGTGTTCACGAAATGTCAGTTACACGAACTGATACGTTATATAATACAGATAGAGTTCGAGGTAAAACAATTGCAGTTGGTGATATAAATAGTACTGATGTTCAATTTGATTTGATTCGTGATTATTTAAATAATAACCATATTGTAAGTGATGACGTTATGTTGAAAATAAAAAATGTAAATGAATCACTTAATCAAATTATACCAGAAGAAGAAGTGTATAGAAATGTTAATTGGAAACTTAAACAACTTGAATTTTCTAATATGTTTAGTTATGGTGAAAATAATAGAGTAGACTTTACAAAACTAAATGGTATTGTTGGTATTTTTGCACCAAACGCTGCAGGTAAATCATCATTATTAGACGCACTATCTTTTTGTTTATTTGATACTTGTAGTAGAGCATTTAAGGCAGAGAACGTTCTTAACAATAAAAAGAAAGATTTTTGTTGTAGAGTTAATTTTGAAATAGATGGTCAAGATTATTTTATTGAAAGAGCTGCAAAAAAACAAAGAAGAGGTAATGTAAAAGTAGATGTAGATTTTTACACCATTGATGATACTGGTGAAAAAGTTTCTATGAACGGTGACCAAAGAAGAACAACAAATGCAAATATAAGAAAAGTTATTGGTACATACGAAGATTTTTTATTAACAGCATTATCATCTCAAATAAACAATTCTGTTTTTATTGAAAAAACTCAAAAAGAAAAGAAAACACTTTTAGCTCAATTTATGGGATTAGAAATATTTGATAAGTTATGGGTTTTAGCTTCAGAAGAGATTAAAGATGTAGCTGCAGTTTTAAAGAATTTTAAACAAAATGATTGGGAACGAGAATTATCAGAAATAAAAGAGAAGAAAACAAATTTTAGAGGACAATATAAAAAGTTATTAAATGAAAAAGATGAATTACAAGCAAAGAAAAAACTTGTAGAAAGTAAAATAAGAACACTTACTAAAAAATTAAAATCAACTGATAAATCTGTTGAAGATATAGATACATTAAAACAAAATAAAGAAAATTTTAGACATACTTTATCTGGTATAGATACACAACTTGGTGAAGTAACATCAAAAACAGAAAAGGCAAAAACATTAGATAATCAATTAAGATTAAAATTACAATATCATAAAGAACAAAAGACAGAAGGAAATTTTATTGAATTACAGCGATTAGAGAATGATAAACGGGAAGCTGGATTTGATTTAGATAAATTGAAAATAGAAGTTCGTACTAAATTAGATAAAATAGAAAAACTTGGTGATTTAGAATATGATGAGGATTGTGATTATTGTATGAAAAATCCGTTTACTCTTGATGCTATAGAAACTAAAGAATCAGTTGAGTTAGATAAACAGAATGTAAAAGAAAGTTTAGTTAAGCTTGATGAGATAAATAGTTCTATTCAAAGATTAAATCATACACTTGAAAGAAAACAAGATTTAGATGATACTGTTGATAAATTACAACAAGTATCAACTTTAATAAATGAAACAAATAGTAGTAAAGTTTTATTAGAAGAAAAGAGAAAAAATGTTTTACATCAGATGACTACTATTGAAGAAAAAATAGTCAAGTACTATGAACAAGAACAAGATATAATGTTTAATCAACAAATAGAAACAGAAATATCAAATGTTGAAATAGAACTTGAAGATTTAAATAATCAACTTGATATGCTTACAGATAGTATTAATAATGTATTCGGAGAAATAAAAGTTGTAGATACTAAACGAAAAAGTATATTAGATAATATTAAAAAAGTAGAAGAACTTGAAGAAAAATATGAAGCTTATCAATATTATCTTGATGCCGTAAAACGAGATGGTGTAGCATATGAACTTATTACAAAAGCTTTACCTACTATTGAAGGTGAAGTAAACAATATATTATCTCAACTTGTAGATTTTCAAATGGTATTTGAAATGGATGGAAAAAATATTAACAATTACATTGTATATGATGATGATAATGTTTGGCCACTTGAACTATCATCTGGCATGGAACGATTTATTTCTTCTCTAGCAATTAGAGTTGGATTAATAAATGTATCTAATTTACCACGAAGTAACTTCTTAGCTATTGATGAAGGTTGGGGAACAATGGATTCTGATAATATTAATTCTGTATACCAATTATTTCAATATCTAAAATCACAATTCCAGTTTACATTAATTGTATCTCATATCGATTCAATGAGAGATGCTGTTGATACGTTATTAGAGATTAAAAAGGATAAAAACTTTAGTAGTATTACTTCTGATTAGAATATAATATTTTTTTTGTACATTTTTCTTTTATAAGCTCTTCAATAAGAGCATACATCTTATATCCGTGATTCCTCGAATATTCCTTAATCATATCACGAAATTCTTTTCGTATCTTGATATTTACAAATTTATCTTTCATATACATAAATATAAAAATACATACTTTTTAATTACATTTTAACTATTTTTTATTAAATATTAATAAGTAAAATATTTATTACTATAACGGAGACTCTTTATGGGATTTATTCCACGTAGAAGAATAATAGAAAATTTAGCCCAAGTAGATGTATTTGTAAACGATACACAAAACGAATACTTTAAGGTACAAGATTTACCAGATACATTCGTACAGGGTAGGTCTGCTTTCAAGATATTTGGTTCAGATTTTCTAAAACAAGGTGTTCCATTAAAAATAGAAATACTCGATAAAGAAGGTGATAGTGTATATGTACAACCAGTAAAATACGGTCAAGCAATATCACCGAAATTACCTTATAGATATATTAGTGTAGAAGTTTATCCACCACCAATTAATGTACCAGGTGAAGCTGAGTTAGTAATATTAGGTGAATTAGACCCGACACGAGTACCTTTCAATATACCACAACAATTTATAGGCGCCTACAATGTAAAATATAGAAAAACTATTAACATTGATACTTCAACGGTTATAAATACTCAACCTATTTTATTTTATAAAAAACCATTAGTAACTGCTACTGCTATGACAATAGCACAAAAGAAAGTAGACCCACCAGCTAACACATATATATCAGGTAGTAACATTTATGGTTTAGTAAAAACAGAATTAAAAGGTAAAAAATTCCCTACAGGCTCATCAGTAAATAGAAGAGAAGAGACTGATGAAGGTGGTAAATCTGATACACCTGCAGGTGATATAAAAACAGAAACAAATTTATGGAAATATAAAACTGGATTATATACAAAACGAGCAGTTTTAAATAGAAGAGGTTTAGCAGAAGAAAGACTTTCAGCTGAACCACCTCAAATGAGTATAATTACACCTACCGCTGGAACTTTTAATTCTAAAATGATTGGTGGTGAAATTACAGTTACTGGTATAGGATTAACTTCTAAACAAAAAAGAGAACTAAGTGGATATCCAGGGGGAGGGGGAGGATATGGTGGTGTACCTCAAGAAGAGGTAAATCGAATGTTTGCATTTCCAAGATATAGAGCACGAGTTGAAAATGTAATTAGTGATAAAAAAATACAAACAGGAAAACCATACTCTGCTGACTTTACAGGTTTAGACCACAAAAAGCAGAAAATTTATAGTGATATAGGTTCACCCAAACTTTCTGATAATCTATATGCAACCTTTACAGCATCATATGTAGATTGGAATGTACCTTCAACAAGTAGTTATCGATTTGATACTTTTGTTGATATGGATATCAGTAATATGAGAACATTTAGTGGTGACATATATAGACTAAAAATATATGGTGCTAGTGATAGTGCACAAGCAGATTTTCCAGTTTTATTAGAAACGATTGTAGAATCACCTGAGTTACTTGTAGAATCTGATAATCTTAATTACCCATTAAGAAGTGGTTATTTTCAATCTCAAACTCATATAGATAATTATTGGGATGCATATGGAGGTGATAATAATAGTGCAACACTACAACAATATTATACGATGTCATTATCAGACGCAGTATACTTATCTGGTTCATATGGCGATTATAAGAAAGTTGGTAGATTTGAATTAAAAACAAGTAAAGCATTTACTGTTAAAAAAGATGTACCTTATACACTTAGTTTTAATGCTATGGCTAAAAAGACAGAAAAAACTATAAACAGTGGTGGTGCTGTAAAAAGTTATGCAAAAATATTATTTCATTTAAGTGGTTCTAATTTAGCAGGAGATAGTAGATTAGACATAACACACTCCGGTTCTTTTGGTCATACACTAACTAATGAAGTAAATCAAAAAGTTGGTTTAGAAATAAAAGATACAGAAGTAATGGGAGATATTAAAGAATTTCCTCGTGTTAGTCATACTTTTTATCCAAAATTTAAATTAGATACGGTAAAGAATGAAGATACGATTCTACAAATGAGAATCGAGGCCGGTGAATGGTATATTAGTGATGTATCATTAAGACCCGCACAAGATACTGGATTTTCACCTGATGATATGAAACTTAGAGTACCGTTACCACCTAACACAATGCGACCAGATAATTATGATTTTTTGATTGAGTATTATGATATAAATGGTAATACGGCAGACGCAATTACATTTATAGATAACGTTGGAGTATCAGGTTCAGCATTAGTTGTAGAAGGTAGTGATAACTTATTAACAGGGTCATTATACATAGGTAACATACAAGGTCAAGGTATTCAAATAGACGGTGCTAATTCTGCGTTTATGCGTGCAGTTAGTTATAAAGGATTTATAAGTGCTTCTCAACAAGGACACGGTGGATTTATGATATGGAGTGGTTCTGTATTACCCGATGCTCCTGATAATTATGCTGGAGCTGGTCTTGAGATACACGATGGTGATACTGCAACTGGAAGTTATTTTAAATTTAGAACTAAAGATGCTGATGCTGGTGGTGCTTCTACTTTTGATGTTAAATCATCAAGATTCTTTTTTGGTAGTGATAATAGTGGTTCTATTAATTACGTTAGTGGTAGTGGTGGTAAGTTAGAAATATCATCATCTAATTTTGTATTAGAACCTGATGGTGATGTAATAATGCAAGGTACTATTACAGCTGAGGCTGGAGGTACAATCGGTGGATGGGATATTACTTCAGATGCAATATCTGACCTTAATCCATCTGGTAAAGGTATTGAAATTAAATCACACGCATCAACACCAATTATTACAATTAAAGAAGATGCTAATAATAAGTTAGAATTATATCATACTGATGGTAGTGATTGGGGTCTTATAGGAAAAGCAAGTGGTAATAACATATTCCGATTAGGGTCTACAAATCAAATTGCAGGTTGGTCATTTACTGATGAATATATCAGTAAAGAACTTACCGGTCATACCAACACCGACACCTCCAGAATTTATTTATCAAAAACTCATAACGATACTCAAAATATTGGACAAGGTTTAACTATATACAGAGATGATGATGATACCAACGCTGGAGATGTAAAAATAGTTAGGATTGGTCAATTAAGTAATACTGGTAATCTACGCGTTACAGGTTCAAATGATTATGGAATCCAAGTAATTAAAAATAAAACAGCTACTACTTATGAAAATCTTGTATACATTGGTAAAACTCAACAACAGATAGCTGGTTGGAATATTACTCCTTCAACAATAGAAAGTAGTAATCTTGTTATACACAATTCAGGTGAGATTAGAACATCTGACTACGACCCACAGTTTTCAGGTTGGATAATTACATCAAAAGCAAACGGTTTCGCTGAATTTGAAAATATGAGAATACGTGGTACTTTAAGAACAACGACTTTTGAAAAAGAAACTGTTAATGCTGTAGGTGGTCAAGTATGGATTGCAAATTCAACTGTAGTAACAAAATCAGTTGCATCAGGTGATGATGAGATAGTATGTGAGAACGTAAGTGGATTTGCTGTTGATGAAGTTATATTTGCAAAGAAAGTTTCAGCTCAAGGTTTTACAAAAGAATTTATGAAAGTAACCTCTATGAGTAGAGAGGATTCATCTTCAGATACTAATTTTGTTGGTACATTATTTGTTGATAGAGAAACGAATGAATTATCAAGTTCATATACTTCATCTCTTACAAATTTGGATGGAGCAATAAATGCAACACAAACTGAATTAACAATTGATGATAAAGCTGCAGACCTTGAAAGGTCAATTATTAAAATTGATTTTGAATATATGAAAGTTACAGGTTCGAGGGGTACTACAAAAATACAAGTACTTAGAGGAGCTGATGGTAGTCAAAAAATAGCTCACTCAGACAACGCTGTAGTTGGTCAATTATCAAGAGACGCTGCAATGTTAGCAAGTTTTCTTTCACCACGAGAAACATATACACCAGGTCAAGTCTTAGTATCAACTGGTCGTTATATAAGCGGTAGTGGAGCTAATACAACCGGTAGTGGTTATATGTTACTTAACGCTAATCCAAGTACAGGTGATACACCGTTTATGGATTTTGCAGAGAGAACAGGTAGTGGAGTTTATGATGTAAGATTAAAAACTCGTTTAGGTGATTTAAGTGGATTAATTAGTTCAAGATTTGGTAGAGAAGTAGGAATATCACCTAATCCAGGTTTTGGACTAGCAAGTGAAAATGTATTCTTATCTGGTATGATACGAGCTAATAGTGGTTCTATTGGTGGAATCAGTATGGGTTCAGAAAAGATATGGACAGGTGGTGGAGGTCACGGAGATACTGATACGGGTTTCTTTGCAAGTCAAAGTGGTGATTTTAGTTTAAGTGATGCATTTGTATGGACTGCTAACCCTGGGACATTAGTAGTGTCAGGTTCTGGTGTTACTTTTAATTCAAATACCTTTGATTTAAATGCAAGTACACTTGAATTAACATCTACAGGTTCTGGTAGACTTTCATTAGGTACAAGTCCACCAACATCAGTTGGAACTGACGGTATATTTTTAAGTGGTAGTGGACACTTTAGTATACAATCAGCATCAAATGCATTTATGAGATTAGATGAAGATGGATTCCAAATGACGTTTCCATCATTTAGTGTTGATACTTTTGGTCGTATGACAGCAACAGCTGGTACATTTAGAGGTCATTTAGAAGCATCAACTGGTTTTATTGGTTCATCATCTAATGATGGTTGGAATATTAGTGCTAATACTATAGCCGATTCAGACAATAAAATAGTACTTGATGCTACTAAATATTCTGAAAATATTACTATTACATCTGGTAGTTATTTTGCAGAATTAGTCCCAACTTTTTCCGATGAAAGTACTATTTTGTCAGCAGGTGGTAAAACATATACGGGAGCTCCTTCAGCTGCAACTATGAACACGGACAGTGGTCTGTTTTCAGAAGGAAGTTCAGGAAACTTAGATAGAGATGTTGAAGACCTTTCAACTGGAGAAGAACTTTCAAGTGCATTAGCATTATTCGGTGGATTTTCATCAGACACGACACCTTCAAGTTCAGCAGTAGCAGTCATTTCTACATCTGCTGTTGGTTCATCTAATGAAGCAATATTAACTGGTGGTACAAAAGTATATAGAAGTTCAGCAACTGTGGGTGTCGCTATAGCTGTTAATGCAAATCAATATGGTAGCAATTCCGAACTTTATGGTAATGCTACAATTGCTGGTGATTTAATATTATACAATGGTTCTGATGCTGTAGTAGCTACTCAAGCATTTAGTGAAACACTTCTGATTGACCTACCATTAGCTAATACTCCTAAAGAAAAATTTACCAAAAGTTTCAGTACAACATTCACCCATACAGTTGTAACTGATACAACAAACTATTATATAAAAGCGAGTGGAGTAACGGTAACAAATAACGGAATAACAGAAGCATGGGTTGTAGGTCCTAAAACATTTACAGCCGCGACTGAAATAACTGAAACTGCACTTTATTTTACATCAATGGCACATCAACCAAGTAACAAAAAAGTTGAGATAGCACCGAAAGGTATTAATGCTGTTTTTCTTTCAAGTGCTACATTAGAAAGTTCGGCTAATAAATATTTCCGAGTTGCTCCTGAGGAAGGTAAAACAGTAGATATATTAGGGTCAACTGTTGTAACGGGGTCTATAATTATTAGAGAATTAAGTGCTACTGACCAAACAACCATTGGAAGTGATATCACAACAACAGGTCATATATCAACTGATGAATATGTTACAGCTGGTACATATGTTTATGTTGGTAGTACAAGTGATGGATTTTATCATGGTGATGGAATTAAAGTAAAAGTAGGTGGAACAAATGAAGAATTTTTATTAGGAGATAATGGACACTTTCACGCAGAGGGTGATATCACAGCTTATTCATCAACTATCACATCAGATATAAGACTAAAAGAAAATATAAAACCATTAGAAAATAATTTAAATAAAATATTAGAATTAAAACCATCTTCATTTACTTGGAAAGTACGAGATAAACAAGATGATGTAGGTTTTATTGCACAAGAAATAGAAACAACTATACCGACAGTAGTACAAGATACAAAATCTATAGGGCGTACAAAAGAATTTTTAGATGGTGATACACATAAAGTTGTTGATTACGCAAAACTATCAGTTTACTTAGTCGGCGCAGTTCAAGAACAACAAAAACAGATTGATGAATTAAAGCAAAAACTTGAGGAGTTATAATGGCTTTACCAGGTTCAGGTCAAATTCATTTTGGAGCACTAGCAGATAATAAAGATTCTGCTAGTAGAGCAGACCTTTCTCTATCATCTTTATCACAACAATTCGCTGTAGGTTCATTAGTTGGTGATGTAGATGGAAATGGTGCAGGTAATCAAACCGCAGATAGAAATTTATTAGCTGCAGCACCCTACGCTATATCAGAATTTTATGACGCAGAGTATGTAAATGAATTTTATGATACAGTTGTGGCTCAATTAGCTGATGGTACTGTTGTTACAAGTAATGGTTATGTAGATGGTGAAAGTGCTAGAATTTCATTTGATGTTAATGATGCTACTTTAGGTAATAGTTATACTGCTGGTTTAAAATTAGCAAGTGATAGTAGTGTAGTAGTTTCTGAAACTGAAACTAAAACAGGAGTGGGGACAAAAACAATAGCATTTACAGCACCGAGTAGAGATGCAGCAACTAATGTATATTATCCATTTGTAAGTACTGGTACATATGAAAACGCAGTTGGTAGTAATATTGACCACTATGACACGATAGGTGTAGTATCAATAGATGCTGTATCAACAACAACGGTTGCTAATACATCAACGGATACAAATATAGCACACGGAAGGTCAATTGCAGATGTAAGTTCACTTAATGATTATAACTGGTCATTTGTAAAAACTGCCGGAGATGGTTCTGGTGTATCAGATGGTGAAGGTGGTTATGGTACTGTAACGAGTACAACATCTACACCTACAATTACATATAGAGGACCTGGTACATTCACTGCTGATTTAAGAGTAGACGGTTTACCATCACAAGCAAGAAATTCAAGTACCGCAACTCAAGTATCTCATAGAATAGATTACACTAAATCAGTCAGTATAAATAATCCAAGTAGTCTTAATGAAGCTTCAACGATAACTGCAACAATTGGACATCAAGGTTTTAGTAGTGGTGTTGATGTAGATTTAATACAAGCATCAGATAATAGTGTTTTACTAAGTAATGACCACGGTACAGATTCACGAATTGTAGCAGTATCTAATCAAGACCAAACTTTTACAGCACCTGCAAGAACAGACTCAACATTATCAGTTAAGGTAAAAGCATTTGATGGTGGTGATGCAGCAACCTCAAATGCTTTCAACATTTACCCTCTTATATCACAACAATTCGCTTCTGGTGATTTAACATTCGGTGCATCAGCAGTTACTGTTGGACAAAATGTTACATTAGATGTTGGTAATGATGTTACAGATAATATTGTTGGTTATGCTTGGTCAAATCAAGGTACTGGTAATATGACAGTTGCATCAGGTAATGCTAGTGCGGGTGATACCGATGGCTCTGCTAACGATAGTGTTTCCATAATAGATTTAACCGACCAATCACATCCAACAGTTAACTTTGATACTGTACAAGAAAATAAAACAATTAGATTAACTTTATATGGTAGATTAAATCAAACAGCAACAGCTGATAAAACTATTAATATTGAGTTAGTAGATGCTGTAGCGATAAGTAGTATTTCAAGTATAAATGGTGGTAGTTCAGTATCTGTAGGGGGTACTCAAGCTGGTTTACAATATGGTGCTTATTTTGGTTTAGTTTCCGCAGGTGCTACTACTACATTTCTAGGAGGTAAAACAGCTACCGATTCAACCGATTCAAGGTATGCTCAAGATAGTTATAGTGCAACTATCTCACCCGCTGACCAAAATACAACAGCAACATATCAAGGTAGAGTTGTAGATAGAACTTCTGGTGGTTCGGCTGGTACATCTATATCAGCTAACACATCTACTTTTACAGTTTATCCATTATTAACAACAAGTAAAAATACAATATATCCTAGTAGAAATACTATTTACTCAGATGTTCAAGCAGACGATACATCAACATATCCACCAACTGTTAGCTATCAGACACCACAAACCGCTACTGATAATGTATCATCATATTTATATTCAGCGGGCACTTCTTTAACAGGTCATGGTTTTAGTGCAGCGACTTCAGCAACTACTACTTATGGTGGTGGTAGTGGTGTTGGTTCATCACGAACTTCATTAAGAATACGAGGTACTGGCGCAAGTGGTACACAAGAAACTACAACAACTCACGATGTAACGGTAAATTATGAACCAAGAGTTTTTAATATATCTTATAGTACGGCAAATCTTAGTGGTGGAAATTTTGTAGTAAATAGTTCTACAGTAACACTAACTGCGTTAGATTGGCAAGGAAAAGATGTTGGTAGTAGTGGATTTGCGTGTGATGTATATGCCGCCGCAACTGGTGGTAGCCCTATAAATTCTTCTGGTTCAATCTTACGAGGTACTCCATTAACATCTGGAATTCTTGATGGTAATACTGGTGGAGCACAAATAGGTGATAACCATTGTAAATGGACAGGAACAGTCTCGTTAGGAACGGTATCCAGTACCGGTACAGTATATGTTAGAGTAACTGATTTGGGTGGTAGTAGTAAAGTTGGATATAAAGCATTAACTGTTGCGACTTGGAATAGTATTCAAGTAACATACAGAACTTCTGGTGGGTGGTCAACTCCAGAAGATGCAAAACAACTTGAAGGTAGTGGTTTTTCAGCAACAACAAAATATTATTTAGGTACTTTCGCTAATGGAACAGACCTTTATAATGGTTTGAATGGAACAGGTGGTCTTTTTGATGGTAATGATTATTATTATAATATAAATTCTGGTGATGTTTTTAAAGGAGAAGATGCAACTGGAGATGTAGAAGAATATCAGTTAGCTGCCAATGTAACACCCAAAGCACCAACAGGTGTTAGTGCGGGTAGTGCAACAACATCAACAATTACATTAAATTGGACTAATGCTTCAGCAATAGATGAAGAAATTTGGATTTACTACGTTAAA